>ULUE01063321.1_pt1 | contig 11468 bp, 5 predicted proteins | sample 1958211 | NCBI WGS metagenome assembly ULUE01 (sample SAMEA4835752, study PRJEB28245) | human gut metagenome | biome: gut microbiome; material: fecal sample | place: Denmark | collected 2008 | reverse complement strand
ATTAGACACGTTTGTATTTACAATAGAAATACAATTACATATTTTATTTTTACACAAATGGATTTGGCGCAAATGGATTTGCGTAATATCTTTTTTTATGTTTTAAATTATAAACATCAAGTAATTGCATAATAAATACACTGAAAATGCTGGAAAATTGTAACATTTTCAGTCTACTTGTTGACAAATAGGTTGTTTTTGGTGCTTAATTAATATAAGGAGATAGCCTATGAAAAACATTATTATTGTGGAAGATGATAATCTTGATGCTAATAATTTGATATCTTGTATAAATAAATATGGAGTTGAAAAAGAAGAAGAGTTTTCCGTTACTCGCTATTCTAATGTCCAATCTTTTATTGATGCTTATAATGGCGCGGATATCGTATTTTTAGATATTGCTATGCCTGGCATTGATGGAATGACTGCAGCAAAGATGCTCCGTGAAAAAGATAATGATGTTACAATTGTCTTTGTTACTAATATGTTACAAATGGCAATTAATGGCTATTCTGTACGTGCTTTTGATTTTATTATTAAACCAGTTAGTTATAAAAATTTTGTAATTCGTTTTGCTAATATTTTAAAAACAGTTACCAAAAAGCAAGGAAAAGAAATATGGATTAATAATAAAGATGGAAAAACACGCATTAATACTTCTAAAATTAAATATATTGAAATAATGCAACATATTTTAATTTTTCATATGGAAGATGGAAATGAATATCGTAATACAGGAACACTAGTGTCATTACAAGAATTATTGAAAGATGAACCATTTTCTATGTGTAATCGTTGCTATTTTGTAAATTTAGGTTATGTCAGTGCTATAAAAGGGAACATGGCTATACTAAATAATATTTCCTTACAAGTATCGCGTGCTAAAAAGAAAGGTTTTATTAAAGATTTAAATGACTATATTGCCATGTATGGGACTGGTGAATAAATGACTTACATTGTTTTTTATAAATTTTTATTTGTTATTGAATTAGTTATTGCTGAAATTTTGTATAGTTTTCGATTAAAAAAGCGAAAAATGTATATTTTAAGATTTGTTGTATCATTACTAATTTTATTTTTAGTTGCCGCAATTCCGTTTCCAAATAGCACATTTTATTTTAGCTGTCTTAATTTCTTTATTATTTTTAGCATTTCGCTATTATCTTTATGGTTTATCTATGATGAACCATTTATAAGTGTTTTATTTTGTGCTTTAGCATCATACACCACTCAACATTTAGCTTATGAATTTACTAATTTAACTTTTTCAATTCTTGAACAAGGCGTTAGCCCACTTTTGGGAATGTATAGTATCGCAATTATTGATTTTTCAAATTTTGATAAAACAACTTTATTTGCCGCAACATTATATTTAATTTGCTATTTTATCATTTATTGGATAGTTTATATAACATTTGCCAAGCAAATAAAAAATGGCACTGATTTAAGAATTAAAAGTAAATCAATGCTTGCTTTAATTGGTGCAGGAGTTTTAATAAACATCGTTATTAGTTCAATTATTACTTATTATCTTCAAGAAGATTCTTTAGGCTCTGCAATTAATTATGCTACAAATACATTATGTGGAATATTATTACTTGCTTCACAATTTGGGCAATTATCCACAAAAGAAGCAAAACGTGAACTTGATATTTTACAAAAATTATGGCTTCAAGAAAAAGAGCAATATCAAATTTTACAAGAAAACATGGATTTAATTAATATCAAATGCCATGATATGCGACATAAAATACGCACTATTGCAGATGGAAAAAATTTAACAAACGAAGAAATATCAGAAATTGAGCAATCGATTGCTATTTATGATAGTTCCGTTAAAACTGGAAATGAAGCACTCGATGTAATACTTACAGAAAAAGGATTTAGATGTAATGGTAAAGGCATTAAATTTACTTGTGTAGTTGATGGCGCATCTTTATCTTTTTTAAGTGAATCTGATATTTATTCACTTTTTGGAAACATAATGGATAATGCAATTTATGCAACTTTGAAAGTAAAAGATCCTGAAGAACGCTTAATTAACTTAAAAGTACATAAAGCAAATGGCTTTGTTTCTATCAACATTAAAAATTCTTATGAAGGAGAAATTACATTCGGAAAAGATGGATTACCAATTACCACTAATCCAGACAAGAATTATCATGGATTTGGTATGAAAAGTATATCTTATATTGTTGATAAATATAATGGTAACTTATCTATTGCCGTTGAAGATAATGTCTTCAATTTGAATATATTATTTTTACGAAATAATGTGTAGAATAAGTAATTGACCATACGGAATAAGTAATTAAGTTGCTAATTTTATATTAATAATATAATTTCTTGGTAGGGGTTTCATTACTTGAGATCCACTTTAAAGGAGGAAAAAACATATGAAAACTAGCAACAAAGACCAATTGCTTAACAAAGTAAAGAAGATGCCTCTAGGCATCATTAGTGGAGCAAGTGGAATTGTCGCATTTTTTAGCATAATTGGAATTATTATTGCTTATGTTATTTCTAGTGGTATTGCTGCGCAAACAAATAAGACTGTCACAATTTTTGAAACATGGTGGCAAACGTTATTATTTGTTGTTGCTTTAATATCCGTAGTTATTGCTATAGGAACATTAGTTCTATATTGTCTAAAAAACAGTTCAGAAAGTAAAAAAGAAGATAGCATAAAAACAACAAAAACAATTTATTCTTGTTCTGTTTGGGTTATGCTTACAATATTTTTCTCATTACTTTCTACATTTTTAGGAGTCGGAACAAGTATTGCTAAAGATAACGAAGCACCAATTAACAAAACACTTGGTGTTGATCCTTATGTAAAAGTACAAACTGGAGAAGGAGCAGGAGAAAAAGCGGAAAGATACTCTTCAGAATTTATTGAAAGAAATGCTGATGGTACACCAATTTATCAAACTGATTCTAGTGGTAATAAATCCACAATTAAAAACAATAAAACAATGCGCGAAAACTCCAAAAAAGTTTCAGAGCAAGTCGCTGTAGAAGGAACAGTTTTATTATGGAACAATAATGAAGCTTTACCGCTTCAAACAAGTGAAAAAGTTTCTTTATTTGGTATCGCTAGCGCTAAAGGAAAATATGCCGTTAGTGGTTATGGATCTGGTGAAGTAAAAGCTGATCCAACTGAAGGTAAATTGTCCAGTGCTTTAAAAACTCGTGGATTTGATGTTAATGATAAATTAGATCAAAAATATGAATATTTTACTGATGAATCAATTAAAAAAGGTAACTTTGCTTATGGCTTACATGCTGGTAGATGGCCAAATAGTAACTATAAACCTGTATATTGTGTAAACGAAGTCCCTTGGAAAGAAGTCGAAAGTGTTGTTAATGAAACAATCACAACTTATGATACTGCTGTTTATGTGATTTCTCGCCGTGCTGGTGAAGACCAAGATATTATCGATAATGTCGAAAACAATGAAACTGATGTCGATGGCGGTATGAATCACCTTGAATTAACTAAAGATGAAGCTGAAATTCTTAATAAACTAGCAGAAAAGAAAGCTCAAGGAAAAGTTAAAAAGATTGTCTTACTACTTAATACCGCTAATCCATTACAATGTAAAGAAATTGTCAAAGATAAATACGCAATTGATGCTTGTGTATGGACTGGTATTGGCGGAAGTGAATCTTTAGTTCAAGTGGCGGATGTATTATCTAATTCCAATTATGTAATGTCTGGTCATGCTCCTGATACATTATTAATGAATAACCATCTTGCCCCAAGTAACGCCAACTTCGGTGATTACACTTGGACAAATGATGACATCAAAGAAAGATTAAAAGATATTCCTTATTTAAATGATGAATATAAGTACTATTATCAAACACATAACTTAAAATATATTGCTTATCAAGAAGGAATTTATGTTGGTTATAAATATTTTGAAACTCGTTATGAAGATTATGTCTTAGATCGCTATAACGCTAGTGGAAGTAATGGTAGCTTTGATGGAACATCTTGGAACTATAAAAACGAAGTAGCTTTCCCATTTGGTTATGGTTTATCTTATACCGAATTTGAAAGAACAAATCCAACATTTAGCGAATCTGATGATAAATATATTGTTACCCTTGATATTAAAAACATTGGTGATAAATATGTTGGAAAAGATACTCTTCAAGTATATTTGTCTAAACCATATACAGAATACGATCAAGCAAACAATGTAGAAAAATCTGCGATTGAATTAGTTGGTTTTGCTAAAACTAATATTCTTGAAGTTAATAGTGAAGCACAAACATTAAAAGTAGAAATTGATAAAGAAGATTTACGTACTTATGATTCTTATGGTAAAAAAACTTATATCTTAGAAAAAGGCAATTATTACCTAAGTATTGGCACTGATGCACATGATGCTTTAAATAATGTTCTAGCTGCAAAAGGATATAATCCTACTAACACTGATAATCGTATGGATAGTGTTGGTGACGTTAATATGACATATAAAATCACTATTAACGAAGATGATTATACAACTTATGCAACTTCAGAAACTGGCGAACAAATCACTAATAGATTTGAAAATGCTGATTTAAATTTATATAGTGGAACAAAAGATGATCAAAACATCACTTACTTATCACGCAAAGATTGGCAAGGTACATATCCATTAAGTGAAGTTAAGTTAGAATGTAAAAACGACACAATGGTTTATGATATGCAATATGGTCATGAAGTAGAAGTTAATAAAGATGATAAAATGCCAAAATATGAAACAGTTACTTCATCAATTGGTGCTTTAAATCTTGCAATGATGGAAGAATTAAAATATGATGATCCGTTATGGGAAGATTTATTAAATCAAATGTCTTACAAAGAACAAGTCATCATGATGAATTATGGCATGGGCTTCTTAGCAGGTGCGGAAAGTATTGGCGCTCCTGGGCTAAAAGCTACTGATGGACCTCAAGGTATTTATATTACTAAATACGCTTTCCCTTCACCAGTCATGAGTGCCGCAAGTTTTAATGAAGAATTAGTTAAAAATTTAGGTGATGCTTACGCTCATGAAGCATTGCATGCTGGTTATTCTCTTGTTTATGCACCTGGAGGCAATATTCATCGTAGTTTATATTCTGGTCGTAACTTTGAGTATTATTCTGAAGATGGCGTATTAGGTGGCAAAATGCTTGCAAGTCAAGTAAAAGGCATGAATAATCGTGGTATTATTGTTTGTTCTAAACACTTTGCATTTAACGATCAAGAAACTAATAGATATGGTGTTGCCACATTCTTTAATGAGCAAAGTGCAAGAGAAGTATACTTAAAAGTATTTGAAATAGGTGTTCGTGAAGGTGGAATGAATGGTTTAATGTCATCATTCAACCGTATTGGCACTACTTGGACAGGAAGGCATAAAGGTTTACTTACTGAAATATTAAGAAAAGAATGGGGATTCATTGGTGTTGTTGAAACTGATGCTTGCTCTGGCGCTGCTATTACGCCACACATGGAAGATAAATGGGCTGTTGCAAAAGGTTTAGTAGCGGGAAACGATGTTTGGATGTCACGTGGCTCAGAAACAATGCTAGATGATAGCAAAAACAACCCAACAGTAATGCTTGCTTTACGTGAAGCTTGCCATCGTGTCTTATATACTCAACTTCATAGTGCTGCGATTAATGGTGTAACTGTTAATACAAAGATGGTAAAAATAACACCATGGTGGCAATCAACACTTAATTTATTAACAACTCTAATGATTGTGGCTTTAGTCTTATCATTAGCAATGGCAATATTAAGTTTTGTATTTAAATCAAAAAATATTCTTGCTATAGAAGGAAATACTGATAATGGTAGTAACACCAATATTAATAGCAGTATAAATAATAAAAAAATAGTTAATGAAACATCAAATAGTCCTAACGATAATAATGATGACAAAGAAAAAAAGAAAAAAAAGCCAAAATTAACTATTAAAAAATTAAATGCAATCACGGCTGGAAGTTTAGCATTTGTATTTATAGTTAGTACAATTATTGCTTCTGCCAAATTCTTTGCTAAAGATCCAGCATTAAAAGGATATCAAGGTAATGGCGAAGTACATATATGTAATCACCATTGCCCAGTATGTGGTAATTGTGTAGATTTAACTTGTGATAAGCCAGCATGCGCTATTAAATGTAAATGTACAACAATAACCATTGAAGCTGAGTCTGAATATGTCGAAAGAATTGATGGTAAAGCTTTATGGGGTAATATGCATGTTGGAAAAGAGGAAGAAAGAAATCTTTCTTATATTGGTGGCTTAGATGGTAATAGTGGTGCTAAACTTAACTTTAAATTCTTGGCTAATCAAAAAGGAAGAGCCTTACTAAATGCCACTATTAGAAGAAGACCTTGGAGTTTTGATATTGATGAGTTCGTAAATGTTTATATAAATGGTGAAAAAATCGACTATGAACAAACGCTTAAAGGAACAGTGGAAAATGGTGACTATCATAGTGATGATGGCAGTGACGGAAAAGGTGATTTCCAATCATTCGATATTCGTAACTTTGAAATTAATGAAGGATTAAATGTTATCACATTCGAAGTTGGTGAAAAAGCCGGTGGACAATGTCCTAACTTTGATAAAATTACATTAATTTCTAATAGTGTCATTAATGAATATCAACACTTATGCCATAGTAAGTGTCCAATATGTGGAAAATGCACAAATAAAGATTGTGATGATCCAATTGTTTGCAAAGATAAATGTACTTGTAACTCAATTAGTATTGAAGCAGAGTCTGAATATGTCGAACGCAAAACAAGCGATGATAAACCATTAAATATTGGTGTTGATGAAGAAAAAGGCATTAGTTTTGTTAAAGACTTAAATAGTAACGCTAATGCAAAAATAAACTTTAAAGTCGAATCTAAAGAAGCTGGCAAAGCAATGCTAAAAGCGACATTTAGAAGTATGCCTTGGGCATTCCCTCTTCATCAATATGTTGGTATTAAAGTTAATAACGAAGAATACGAATATAACAAAATGTTACCAAAAGATGAAGATGAAACACATGATCAGCCTTCAAAATGCGACTTTGCAACAGTTGATATTGGTATCATTGAATTAAAAGAAGGCTTAAATGATATTACAATCTATGTTAAAGATGGCTCATATCCTCAATGCCCTGACCTTGATAAAATTTCTTTATTAGGAAGCATTGATATCAATGAAGTCAATCATACTTGCGAAAGTAAATGTCCATTATGCGGAAAGTGTTTAGATAAAGGCTGTACAAATATTGTTTGTAAAGAAAAGTGTGAATGTAAAAACACTTCAATTGAAGCTGAATCTAATTTTGTTGAACGTAAAACAAAAGATGGAAAAGAACTTAACATTGCCTTAGATGAAGAAAAAGGTATTACCTATGTCAAAGATTTAAACGGCAATGGTGGAGCGACATTATCATTCATCTTTAATTCCAGCGAAGAATCTAAAGTAATTCTTTCATTAACAGTTCGTTCCTTACCTTGGGAATTTGAGCTTCATAAATATGTGGGCATTGCAATTAATGGCGAAGAATATGTCTATAATAAAATATTACCAAAAGATAGTGATGAAACACATACAAATCCAAATGAATGCAGTTTCGCTAGTGTATCTATTGGAGAAATCAACTTAGTAAAAGGTGTAAATATCATTAAATTCACCGTTATTGAAGGAGCTTATCCTCAATGTCCTGATTTTGATAAAATCACCCTTACTGGTCCAACTGAAATAAGTGAATATACCCATGTTTGCGAAAGCAAGTGTCCAGAATGCGGAAAATGTCAAGATTTGAATTGTCAAGATCCTATCAATTGTAAGGATAAATGTGAATGCAAAATAACAACTTTAGAAGCTGAGTCTAGTAGCGTAACTATTACTCAAGCAAGTGAACCAAAATGGGGCGGAGTAAGTAAAGGTAATTATGAAGCCACTAATACAGGTTACATTAAGGTTGAAAATGATAATGGTGGTTCAAGTTTTACATTCAATGTTAATTCTAATCAAGATATAGATGTTGCGATATATGCTTATGTAACACCTAAAAAATACATTGACTATGCCTTAAATGAGCAATTTGATTTAATTGTTAATGGAGAAACAATTACTTATACAAGTGAAAAAGCCTTAAAAGATGAATCATTAGAAGATAATCATTGGGCTGAATACTTTGTAAGAATCAAGTTAGGTGTTATTCATCTAAATTCAGGTGACAATACTATCACATTCCAAGCTAAAGGATGGCATGGATTAATGATGGATAAAATTGAATTATATGGTAACGCCAATATAATTGAAAAAAGCGTCTAAGAGAAAGAAGGAAAAATTTATGAAAAAGAAATATGTTGAGCCTAAAGTAGACGAAATAAAAATAGTTTTAGAAGATGTAATATTAGTCTCCACCGTGGAAAATAATGAAATCACTGGTGGATATGACGAAGAAATGTAGGTGAACAATATGAAAAAAATATTTGGATATCTTTTATTAAGTGCTTCATTATTATCTTTAGGAGTAGTAAACAAAACTAATAAAGACTTTCAAGAGACTACATTATTAGATAATGATAACTATGTAACACTAAATCATGTGCGCAAAGCAAGTGAGAATAATGGATTATCATATTCTAAAATGTTTTCTCAAGTTGCTTATGATGAAGTAAGCGAAAGTTATTTCTTAAGATTTGCTACTGCAGTTAAAGGTGATATAAACACTATTAATTATTCAAGAAAAGTTGAAGGAAAAGATGACAAAGAAGTAAGTTCTAGTGTTGTTTATTATGGAATAAGTGCAAATGGAGAAACCTTATATTATGATGAAGCAACACAAAATGCTTCTAGCGATGTATCATTAAAAGGCAATTATTATTGGACTTGCTATACAATTAAATTTAATAAACGTAGCGAATTTATTAATAAAAATATTAGTCTTACTTTAAAAGTAAATGATGTTGAAATTGCTAGCAAGACTACATCAGTTACTGATAACTTTAACAAATTAACGATTGAAGCTGAATCTGACTATGTTGAAAGAATGACCGCTGATGGAAAAGCACTTAATACGGAAACATATAATGATGTAACTTTCGTTAAAGATTTAATGGGAACAAATTATGCAAATGCATACTTGAAGTTTGCCTTTATATCTTCAACTGCAGGAGAAGTCTCTTTAAGTGCTACATTACGTCAAGCTTCATATGCTCGTGAATTTAAAAAATATGTTAGTGTAGAAGTTAACGGAGTCGCCTATGAGCATAATAGAGAATGGGTCCCAGCAGATCCAAATTCTACTGGAGACACCGCACATAATCAATTAGCTTTTATAGATTTAGATCTTGGAACAATCAACATCAATAAAGGTTATAATACGATTAAATTCATTTTAAATGGAGAATATAATGGTGCAGCAATATCATATCCTCAATGTCCCGACTTTGATAAAATAACACTCACCAGCGTTGCTAGCATGGAAGAATATACTCATAAATGTGTAAGTATTTGCCCTATTTGCGGAAAATGTCAAAACCTTGATTGCAATGATGAAATTGTATGCAAAGAAAAATGTGACTGCACACTTTCTACATTAGAAGCAGAATCTGATAGTGTAACTATTACTCAAGCAACTGAACCAAAATGGGGTGGAGTAACTAAAGGATTATATAGTGAAACTAATACTGGATATATTAAAGTAGAAAATGAAAACGGCGGATCTAAATTTACATTTAATTTTTCTTCAACAAACGAAACAGATGTGATACTTTATGCTTATGTCACTCCAAAAAAATATATTGATTATGGATTAAACGAACAATCTTATTTATTTGTAAATGATGAAAAAATTACTTATACAAGTGAAAAAGCCCCAAAAGATGAAACTTTAAAAGATAATGAATGGGCCACATACTTCGTAAAGATTGAAGTAGCTAAAATTCATTTAGTAGAAGGCAATAACACTATTACATTTGAAACAATTGGATGGCATGGATTAATGATGGACAAAATCGAATTACTTGGCCAAACAACAATCCAAGAAGTCAAATAATTAAGCCTATTAGCACTAGCGCTACATGATGCTAGTGCTTTTTTATGTTTTTTTAACAACTTACACTTAATATTTACTGAAAAATATAGTATAGTAATATCGTTGTTTTTAAGGAGAATACCAATGAAAAAGAAAATGAAATTTATATTTGTCACTGGCGGAGTTGTTTCTAGTTTAGGCAAAGGAATAAGTGCTGCAAGTATTGGAAGATTATTAAAAAGAAGAGGATTACATATCTTCTCTATGAAGCTAGATCCTTATTTAAATATTGATCCAGGAACCATGTCTCCTTATCAACATGGTGAAGTTTTCGTTACTAAGGATGGTGCAGAAACTGATTTAGACTTAGGTCACTATGAAAGAATTATTAACACTTCTTTAACTAAAGAAAGTAGCGTTACTAGCGGAAAAGTATATACAACTGTTTTAGATAAAGAAAGAAACGGAGAATTCTTAGGTGCCACAATCCAAATTATTCCACATATTACTAATGAGATTAAAAAAAGAATGTATGATGCTTTTAATGCTAAAAGTGATACAGATGTATGTATCGTAGAAATTGGGGGCACTGTAGGTGATATTGAGTCTCTTCCATTCTTAGAAGCCATTAGACAAGTAAGAAGAGAATTAGGATATGATAATACCTTCTTTATGCATACCACTTTAGTTCCTTTCTTAAAATCAAGTGGAGAAATTAAAACAAAGCCAACGCAACATAGTGTAAAAGAATTAACAGCTTTAGGAATTCAACCTGATGCTTTACTTCTTCGTTCTGAAGTTGATATTGATAAAAATAGTAAAAAGAAAGTTGCATTATTTTGTAATGTTAGTGATGAATCCGTTATCAGTGTTAAAAACGTTGATATTATCTATGAAGTAGCGTTAAATCTTAAAAAGCAACATTTAGATGACTTAATTGTTAACCATTTACGTTTAGAATGTAAGCCTGAAGCAGATATGGCCGATTGGATTGCTTTAATTAAAAGAATTAAAAGCATTAAAAAAGAAGTTACTGTCGCGTTAGTGGGTAAATATGTACAACTTCATGATGCTTACTTATCAGTATATGAATCGCTTAAATATGCTGGATATGTCTTTAATACTAAAGTTAATATTAAATGGGTTGATAGTGAAAAACTAGAAAGTGAAAATCCCGAAGAAGTGTTTAAAGATGTTAAAGGTATATTAGTCCCTGGTGGCTTTGGCACAAGAGGTACAGAAGGTAAGAAAACAGCTATAAACTATGCTAGAACACATAATATACCATTCTTAGGATTATGTTTAGGTATGCAATTAGCTTTAATTGAATTTGCGCAAAACGTTTTAAAATTAAAAGATGCTAATTCAACAGAATTTAATCCTGATACAACTAATAAAATTATTGATTATTTACCAGATCAATATAAAGG
>ULUE01016651.1_pt1 | contig 11476 bp, 7 predicted proteins | sample 1958211 | NCBI WGS metagenome assembly ULUE01 (sample SAMEA4835752, study PRJEB28245) | human gut metagenome | biome: gut microbiome; material: fecal sample | place: Denmark | collected 2008 | reverse complement strand
CGCCGCTGGTTACTCCTACAAGCCAAATTGTAGGCTCTATGTCCGTATTGAACGTTGCGCTGGGCCGCTATAAGATGATTCCCCGCGAGGTTAAGGATTTAATCCTTGGCAAATACGGCCGCACTCCGGGACCGATTGACCCTGAGGTAAAACGCCTTGCCATCGGTGACGCACCGCAAATCGACCACCGTCCTGCCGACGATATTCCGCCGCAAATGAAAAAGCTGCGCGAAAAGCTGGCTGAGGAAGGCTTCCCCAACGCACCGATTGAAGACGTTTTAAGCTATGCCTCCTTCCCTGAGGTAACTCTTAACTTTCTGCGTCACAGCAACATCGGTATGAAATTCCACGATTTATAAGCACAACGCTAAAGAGCACGCTGAGAAATCAATCTCAGCGTGCTCTCTTTTTATGCAGATATTATTTTACATCCTCCAGGTGTTCTTCCTGAAGCTCCTCGTGAATCTTTTCCGGCTCGTGCAAAAGCTGGATGCCGACACGCACGATACGCATCTTGTCAATTTCTTCTACCGTAAAGGCAGCAGCAGGTGTCTGCACCTTCTGCCCCACCTTAGGCGGATAATCAAGCTGAGAGTAAACCCAGCCGCCGATAGTATCACAGTTTTCGGTATCTAAGGCCAGCTCAAAGGTATCGTTAACATCCTCCAACAGCATTTTGCCGTCGACAGAATAGGTTTTACTGCCCTTTTCTTCTACCTCCGGACGTTCCTCGTCAAACTCATCCTGAATCTCGCCTACGATTTCCTCTAGGATATCCTCAACGGTAACCATACCAGCGGTACCGCCGTACTCGTCAACCAGGATTGCCAGCTGACTGCGATGCTTCTGCAGAATACGCAGCAGCTTGCTGATAGGCAGAGATTCCGGCACCAGCAGCACCTTACGCGCCAGACTGCGCAAATCAGGACGCTCGCCGGCATTTAAGCTGCGCAGCAAATCCTTGATATGCAAAAAGCCGATAATGTGGTCCTTGTCCTCATCACAGATAGGATAACGCGTCATGCGCTCCTCCAGCGCCGTCTTGATATTATCCTCCCAGGAATCCTCCAGATACAGGCAGATCATATCGGTACGCGGAACCATGATGTCGCTGGCGCGACGGTCGGAAAAGTCGAAAACGTTATCCAGATAAGTAAGCTCTGTTTTATCAATATAGCCATGCTTGTGGCTTTCTTCCATCAGTATGCGGATTTCATCCTCATTGTGCGCTTCTTCTGCTTCGCTTGCAGCCTCAACGCCCAATTTGTGCAACACCCAGTTGGCAACATGATTGAGAAACCACACCGCCGGATACATCAGCTTATCAAACAGAATCAGCGGAGCTGCCACGAACAGAACAATCTGCTCAGTCTTTTGAATAGACAATGATTTAGGCACCAGCTCGCCCAAAACGATATGCAATGCGGTGATAACACCGAAGCCGACAACAAAAGCTATTGTATGCTCAACCTGCGGCGGCAGCTGCAGCAGATTAAATACAGGATGCATCAGCTTAGCTACTGTCGGTTCACCAATCCAGCCTAAGCCCAGCGAAGCAATGGTTATTCCCAGCTGCGTAACCGAAAGATAGGCATCAAGATGCTCCGTTACCTGCTTAGCGCTTTCTGCCCGAGTATTGCCTTCCTTAATCAGCGCATCAAGACGCGAAGGACGCACCTTGACGATAGAAAACTCCGAAGCAACGAAAAATCCGTTCAGCGCCACCAAAAATAAAATCGCTATAACATTAAACAAACATATGAGATAGTCCAAAAATCTCTGTAATCCTGCAGATTGCAGAAAAACAGTTTCACCTCCGTAAAATATATAATATTAACAGTATTGTACCATAGATAGACGATAAAGCAAAATAATTTTTTGTAAAATATGTAGCAAAAAAGCCGCCGTATCAGCAAAAATTTACATGATACGACGGCTTTAAGCTTTTATTTTATGTTGACTACAGCCTTATGCAAAGATGATGCCTTATACTCAATCTTTAACTGCTTCAGCGCAGCGTTTGCACAGAGTCGGATGCTCAGCGTCCTGACCAACCTCATCACTGTAAATCCAGCAACGCTCGCACTTGTGGCCTTCGGCAGCAGCAACGGTAACCTTCAGGTCCTCGCGGCCGGTTGCTTCGCCACCTTCTGCAGCGCCTTCAACAATAACTGCCTGAGAAACGATCAGCAGGGTTGCCAGATCTTTTTCTACGGATTTCAGGATAGCCAGTGCTTCGCCTTCAGCGTGCAGCTCAACCTTAGCGTCCAGGGAGTGACCGATTTGTTTGTTACGACGAGCCAGCTCCAGCACCTTGGTGATTTCGCTGCGGATTTCAATGAAGTTATCCCATTTAGTTTCCAGCTCTTCGTTGATGTATTCTTCCTTAACCTCCGGCCAAGGCAGCATTTGTACGGATTCCGGAGCATTAGCAGGTTTCTTCATGAACTGCCATACTTCTTCCATAGTGAAGCTCAGTACCGGGGACAGCATAACGATGAGATCCATAAGGATTTCATGCATAGCGGTTTGTGCGCTGCGACGCTCTTTGCTGTCTGCCTTATAAGCATACAGGCGGTCCTTGATGATATCCAGATAGAAGCTGGACATTTCAACGGTGCAGAAGTTATGGATTGCATGGTACAGTACATGGAAATCATAGCTTTCGTAAGCAGCGGTAACTTCCTTCTTCAGCAGCTGCAGATGCATCAGTGCCCATTGGTCAAGCTCCAGCATTTCGTTGAACGGAACAGCATCGGTTTCATAGTTGAAATCGTTGGTGTTGCCAAGGATGTAACGGATGGTGTTACGGATTTTGCGGTATACCTCAGCCAGCTGCTTCAGGATTTTCGGGGAGATACGGATATCTGCCTTATAATCGGAGGAAGCAGTCCACAGACGGATGATATCAGCACCGTATTGTTTGATTACGTCCTGCGGAACGATAACGTTACCTACGGATTTGGACATCTTGCGGCCATCGCCGTCAACTACATAACCATGAGTCAGTACGGATTCGTACGGAGCACGGCCTGCAACAGCAACGGAGGTCAGCAGAGAGGACTGGAACCAGCCACGATGCTGGTCACTGCCTTCGAGGTACATAGCAACCGGCCAGGACAGCTCCGGACGTTTTGCGGCAACAGCCATGTGAGAAGAACCGCTGTCAAACCATACGTCCATGATATCGCTTTCTTTATGGAAGTGCTTGCCGCCGCATTTCGGGCAGACAGTGCCTTCCGGCAGCAGCTCTTCTGCAGTGTGAGCCCACCATGCATCGCTGCCTTCTTTTTCGAACCAGTTAGCAACGGAATCGATGGTAGCTTCGTTAATCAGATGCTCGCCGCAGTTATCGCAGTAGAATACCGGGATAGGAACGCCCCATACGCGCTGACGGCTGATGCACCAGTCGTGACGGTCGCTTACCATGTTATGGATACGTTGTTGGCCCCAGGAAGGAATCCACTGTACATCGTCGATAGATTTCAGTGCTTCATCGCGGAAGCCGTCGATAGAAGCGAACCATTGAGAGGTTGCGCGGAAGATAATCGGGTTTTTGCAGCGCCAGCAGTGTGCGTATTGGTGCTTAATGTTTTCTTTACCCAGCAAGCAGTTCAGCTCAGCCAGATATTTCAGTACCGGGATATTAGCGTCGAATACAAACATGCCCTTGAAGCGTTCGCCGGCTTCTTCGGTCAGCTTGCCTTGGGAATCAACCGGGCAGAGAATCGGCAGCTTGTATTTCAGGCCGGTTTCAAAGTCGACATCGCCATGACCGGGAGCGGTATGTACGCAACCGGTACCGGCTTCGGTAGTTACATAGTCAGCCATAACTACGAGAGAACGGCGGTTGTTGTATTCAGGGAACGGATGCACGCATTCAGCGAATTCCATATCTTTACCAAGAGTAGTGCCAAGGATATTGCTGAGGTCCTTATGGCAGACAGCGCCAACCTGAGCCAGCAGGTCTTTAGCCATGAAGAGAACTTCGCCTTCGCATTCAACCCAGGCATATTCCAGAGCAGGGTTCAGAGCAACAGCAACGTTGGCAGGCATGGTCCACGGAGTGGTGGTCCAAATTACCATGTAAGCTTTTTTGCCTTTAGCAGCTTCCGGAGTCTGGCCGTTGTCTTTTACCAGCGGCATTTTTACGAAGATAGTCGGAGTTTTTTGTTCGCCGTATTCGATTTCTGCTTCAGCCAGAGCGGTTTCGCAGTGCGGGCACCAGTAAACGGTCTTTTTACCTTTGTAGATATAGCCTTTGTTAGCCATAGTACCGAATACACGGATCTGCTCAGCTTCAAAGCTGTGATGCAGAGTGATGTACGGATTTTCCCAATCACCTAAAACGCCCAGACGTTTGAAGTCGTTGCGTTGGATATCAACCCATTGCAGAGCGAAGTCATGGCATTTGCGGCGCAGAGTCAGCGGATCCAGCTCATTGCGGTTCAGGCCCAGCTCTTTGATAGCAGCGTGCTCAATCGGCATGCCGTGGGTATCCCAGCCGGGAACATACGGGGTATCGAAGCCGCGAGCGTATTTGTATTTCATGATGATATCTTTTAAGATTTTGTTCAGGGCATGACCCATGTGGATTTTGCCGTTTGCATACGGAGGGCCGTCATGCAGAACAAATTTCTTGTGGCCTGCATGCAGAGCCTGCTTTTTGCCATAAATATCGTTTTCTTCCCAGAATTTCAGAAAATCAGGTTCGCGTTGCGGCAGACCGGCACGCATAGGGAACTCTGTTTCTGGCAGATTCAGTGTTTTACCATAGTCCATTACTAATAACCTCCAATTTTATTAAACAAAAAAATTAACAATATAAAAAAGCTTCGTCCCTCAGATAAGGGACGAAGCTGTAGACTAACAACGATTAATACGCTTGCGTATCATGCATCATTATCAAACGTGTACTCCGTGGTACCACCCTCATGACGACAGCCTTTGCTGCACGCCACTCGTGTGCGCAATATCGGGCGCTCCCGTATGCAGCTACTAAGCTTCGCCGCACCCGCTCCAAAGTGATTTTCACCTGCTTTACTTCGTCCGGGCTTGCACCATCCCCCGGCTCGCTTATCCTGCGCCGCAAGCTACTGTCTTTTTCATCGCGTTAGCAAATATCAATAAACGCTAATATTATACATTAGCTGTAGCAAGAAGTCAATGAGTTTTTGACAAAGCAAAATGTGATTCCGCAATTCTGGCAAGCTGTTGCTTGATTTCGAAAAAATCCTTATTCAAATCCAGCGTTTTTACAGATATCTGATTGCCATGCATTTGATACACATTATCTGGTTGAATTTCTTCATCGGTTTTTGCGTAAAGCAACATACCGGAAACTTTATTCTCATACTCGCCAAAGCTATAAGAATAATTCTTTACATAAGTAAAAATTTGATATAAATTGTGGGAAATCAAGCTCCGTTTAGAAAAATTTGTCTGCATCGTATGACTGTAATACTTAGCATCAATAATAAGCACCATATTTCCTTTTCGTAAGGTTATATCACTTTGCATTTTAGGCAGCATATAGCTTACACCGTCATCTAACCCCCAAGGTATCTGTGCTGCTTTAACAGAAAGAACAGGATAATGCTTTTTATAATACTCCAAAATGAATTTTTCGTACAAATGGCACATTCTCTGCTCATCTATCCAAGATTGTAATCTATAGACACCACTCTCCGTCGTAAGCAACAGTCCTTCGATAATAAGCTGACAAATCCCCACCAACAATTGATAATTGCGATTGTTACGCTGAAACGTCAAATTGGACCACTTAATTGATTTTGCTTCCAATGTATCAACATTGTTGAAAAACAAAAGCTCCTTGCGCAGTTCATTTTTATATTTTTCCTTCACATTCGCAAGTCTTATCAACAATACAATTGTAGTTTTAATAATTTGATTGAGCAAATTATTTTCAGAAAGCAAATCATAATCACAAGTCAGAAGCTGCTTGCGCATGATTTTATTCTTAATACTGCCATGAATATTTATTTTTCCGCGCAACAGCATCAGATTATCCTGATGATTGACATACTCTCTGTACAATCCCTGTTTAAGCTGTAAAGCTACACCTTTAGCCAAAATTGCCGCTAAGAGATTATGCACATTATCAAACTTCTCTGTAGCAATATCCTTATAGTTTTCTTGCTGCAGACTTTGATATGCATAGGCAAGCATATAATAAATGTTTTTGATGAAGATACTTTTATCCTTAATCATTTAAAGCACCGTATAGTTTTTCACTCCAAGGAGCAACTTTTTCTGTAAGATTATCAAACCAATACTCACTTAACATCGGTAAAATATCATACTCTACTATACCTTCAAGCAATTCCTGCGTACACTCATCTGCTTGCAAGCCACAGAAATAGCTATGTCCGATACAAAAACCTTTTCCCAAAGACGGATCATCAGCTATTTCATTATTAAGCTCCTTAATGCACTCTATCAAAGCATTAAATTTATCACTGGCAAGTTTTTCCTGATATTCATTAAAGCCCTCAGTATCAAAACCGGGCTCCATATCAAAAAAGCTGAAGCGTCTTCGCAAAGCATAGTCAATCATCGCCAAGCTTCTGTCTGCAGTGTTCATCATACCAATGATATAAAGATTTTCCGGAACAGAAAAATTCAAATTTTGATATGCCAGCTTGGAAGAAGTACCGCGATAATCCTTTTCAATCAAAAGCAGCAGCTCACCAAAAATTTTACTCATATTACCACGGTTAATTTCGTCGATAATAAAGAAGTAATCTTTCTCGGGATTATTTTCAGCCTTTTTGCAGAAACGATAAAATACGCCATACTGCATTTCAAAGCCGCCATTTTCAGTAGGTTTATATCCCATCATGAAATCTTCATAGGAATAATTCTGGTGGAATTGTATAAAGTCAACGCGTTCTTTATCTTTTTCGCCCATCATGGCATATGCTAATCTCTTGGCAGCAAAGGTTTTTCCCACACCGGGCGCACCTTGAAGAATTATATTCTTCTTTCTCTTAAGGACATTAAGCAAACGGTCATATTTAGCACCGGTCATATAAACCTCGGCAAGAAAATCATCTTTGGAATACGCCTTGTTAACCAGCTTAATCTTATCCGCCGGATTATCCTCCCGAATTAAATCCATTACATCCTTAAATTCATCACTGGTAAGTTTGAATAAACTGCCTAATGGATTCTTTAAGTATTCCATTTCAGATAATTTATCAACAGATTTTAAAACAGAATACTCGATAGGAACATCTAAGTTCTCGGTTTTTTCAACAAGAATGCTCTCGCCATCTTTCTTATCTGCTATTTTGCAAATGCATACTATCTGCTTAACCGGATTGGACTCATAGCCAATAACAATATCGCCTACTTTTGCATCCTCAAAATTTTTAAAAATACGTCTTTTATTACCGGAGCTGTTATAAAAAGTCCACTCAACCTTTTCACCAATATGAATGTCAGAAAAGCTCCAAACTTTAGGATTGGCATTCAACCACCAATATTGTATATCTGCCTGTTTAGTTGTATCAGAATCAGTCTCGACAGCAGGAACAGAAGCAAAATTCTGTTGTTCCGGTTGTTCTTGTTCTTCTAATTCTGCTTTTTCATTATCCTTTTTACCATATTGCCTGCTAATATAAAAGCCAAAATCTATAGTTAATGTTTTCAGCTCTTTATCAGGATAACAATCTTCCGTCAGGTTATCCGCTAACAGCTTTTTCATTTCAGCGTCACTCTGTAAATTAGTGCAAAGCTCATCGTAAAACGAATAAAAATTTCTCAGATTATCTTCATAAGCGCCCTTTTTAAACTTATAGCTGCTTTGCAAGACTTCCGCACATGACTTTATTTCACCAAATTTATATATGTAATACTTATCGGGATACATCAGCCATAAATATGTACTGATTGAATTTTCGTTTTGGTAGTGATTCTTTGCATCATTACCATACTCTTTCAACAATTGCTCAGACTGGTCTTTAAAATTCAAAATACGCTCAACAACATCCTTGTTTTCATCAAACAAAGCAACAAACATCATTTTTACCTTATCAGGAGCTTTTTCAGCAAAGCCTTCTATCATTTGTCTGGGAAAATTGTTCATTGACGCTAATAGACCATATGTTTTTGCCAAAGAGCGTTTAATCATCTCAGCAAAATCCTCTGCATCTATATTCCAATTATCCTGAAAACACTTTACAGCTTCCCATTTAAAGTTTTCATCTGCCCACCAGCCGGCAACAAAATCCTTTTTATAATTTGCAAGCGCATCTGAAAAAGCCTTTTTATCAATCATTACCATTCACCTCTATAGCAAATTATTAATTTTAAAACATCTGCTATTATTCTAGCATCATTAACTTTCTCCAGCAAGTAAAAGCTCAACCTTTGCTGAATTACTGCTGTTTTATTCTCTCAAAGTGTCCATACTTATGGGTACAGTATAATTGGCTACAGTATAAAATTCCCCCTCTCCCCCACGCCCTACTTCTACCGTACTTTACGTCTATCCTTTAGGTAGTACTCTAAAGAACAAGGTTACTACTAGCTTACGCTAGTAGCTTTTATCAACGCAGAAGAAAAAGCGAGAAAGAAAACCACCAAAAGAAAGAACAAAAAAGAAGATTCACTCTTATACTCGGGAAAAACGAAGCAAAATTATTACACTGTCCGAGAGAAAAATAGAAAAAATTTTTTAAAATTATTTTTTCAGGTGTAATAATTTTCATCGCGAAAAGACGAGTAATATAGTGAGGACGCAAAAACAACCGCTTAAGCACTTTCCCCAAGCACCCAAGCGGTCATTCACAGCCTTATTCACTTCTCGTACTTAAACTCAAACACGCCAAAGCCTTTTTCCCTCGTCAGATGACTAACGTCATTCAAGCGGAAAACAGCATGCTCATGCCATTTGTTAATCCCCAGAACAGTTACGCTGGCAGGCTGCACATCAACCGAAAAGTTAAATGCCGCCACCTGCTGCATATCCATTCCCAGCCAACGGAAAATAATATTCTGAATCGTGCCCTTATGCGCAACAATCAGCAGATTTTCCTTGTCGACATCCGCACAATGCCACAAGCCGTGTACATTACGGCGATAAAATTCATTGCGCGTTTCACCGCCGGGATAGTTACGATGATCCAGCTCCTGCTCGGAAGCAGGCTTGCAAAAATGCTTCTTGGCCTCTTCCTCAGTCATGCCGGCAGCAATGCCGTTATTCTTTTCCCTCAGGAAACGGCAATGCTCTATTTCGCCCTTAAAGCCAAGCTCATCGGCAATAATCTGCGCCGATGCGGAAGCGCGCTGCAAATCACTTGCCAGAATCCGCAGCTTGCAATTACGTCCGGCAAAATCCTTCGCCAGCTTTACCGCAGCAGCCTTTATCTGCGCCCTTCCCTTATCGGTCAGCTTTGAATCCGTCCAGCCGCCGGTCAATCTTTGCGTATGATGCGTTGCTTCACCATGCCTCACTAAGATAATCATCATTCAGCCTCCGACTATTCTTCGTTATGACTGGCATAGTTTTTGAGCAGCTCAACCTGCGTTTCCAACAGATGCAGCATATTTTTACGATGCAGCGCCGCCTTTTTCACCTGCTCGTTATAAGCCTGTTCGGCCATAGCAGCCTTGGCATCAGCCTCAAAAATAATTTTACGGCTGCGTTCCTCTGCATCTCCCACCAGTTTACGATATTTAGTATTTGCATCCAGCATCATTCTGCCGGCTTCGCTGCGTGCGTCCTCCAGCAGCTTGTTAGCCTCGCTGGCAGCACTGTTAGCGCGTTTTTTGCAGACATCCTCGGTAGTAATACGCAGCTTATCTGCATCCACCTCGGCAGTGCTGCGCAGCTTTTCGGCATAAGCCTTAGCTTCTTCACGCAGCTTATTGCATTCAGCCATTGCTGCCTGCAGCATGTTATCGGTTTTGTTCTTCGTCTGATTATACAAATCCTCGGCATGCGCCATGGTATCGTCGTGCAACTTCTGCGCCGCAGCCTTCGCTTCGCTCAGCTGCTGCTCGCACTTCACTGCCGTTTCCTTCTCCAGCAGCGCCGCCTTCTTTTCGCTGGCGTTCTTCACCTCGTCAGCAGTTTCCTGCGCCACAGCCAGTGTACTCTGCATGGTAGCCTCCATCTGCTGATAATATTCCAGCTTGGAGCTGACGCGCTCGATAGTTTCCTTCTGCTCCAGGTTATCCAGATAAAGGTATTCGTATTCCTTAATCAGCTTGGCAAGAAACTTGTCTACCTCTTCTACCTCATAGCCACGAAAACCCTTGGTAAAAGTTTTTTTCTTTAAATCCTCCGGATTAAGCATGGTTTATCCTCCTAGATATAACGCTTCAGCGTTACGCTGATGCGTCCTTTTTTAGTAGTGCCGCGGATTTCCTCAATCTCTACCCTTCCACGGCCGCGGAAGGAAATTACATCGCCCTCGTTCACCGGCTGTGCCGCCTTCTTGGCTTCTTTCCAGTTAACCTTGACATTCAGGCTTTTGATTTCATCCGCCATACGGCTGCGGCTTACGCCATAGCCTGCCGCTGCCACGGCATCAAGGCGCAAATCAGCGACTGTCGCGTTAATCAGCTTAACCTTTTCTTCCTTCTGCAGCAATTCCTCGCGGGGAATTTCCGTAAGCGTTACCGGCGCAGAACCGATCTGCATCAGATTACCGGTAAGATAATTTACCAGTGATTTTTCTACCACGAACTGCGCTCCCTCGGGCACAAAAACGATATCGCCCAAGGCCTCGCGCTTGCAGCCCGTGCCCATAAACGCACCGAGAATATCGCGATGCGACAAATCATAATAGCGCTTATCCCAGGCCGCCAGAAAATAGGCCATGCCGAAATCCGGCTGACCGTAAAAATCATCGGCAACAAAGGCAGCCTTTACTCTTTCAGCATTACTGAAGCCGCCGTCGCTTTCCAGACGCACATTTTCGTAGTTCGCCGCAATAATTTCCGCAACATTATAGGCATGAGGATCAAGAAACTCGCTCACACGGAACTTGCGTGATTTATTGGCGCCCTCGGCCAAGTCCAGCAGCTTGGCCGCCAGCTGTTCGTCACCGCCGGCTTTAAAGTAACGCAGAATTTTTTCTCTGTCTGCCATAAATTATTTCCCCTGTAATTCCTTATCTCTTTGCAGCACTGCCTGTACCGCATCATAAAAAGCACCGCGCACGCCATGGTTTTCCAAAGCATGGATGCCGACAATAGTTGTGCCGCCGGGGCTTGTTACCTGGTCGCGCAGCTGTGCCGGATGCAGGCCGCTTTCTACGCACAGCTTGCCGCTGCCTGCCAATGTCTGTGCCGCCAGCTTGATAGCCAGCGCACGCGGCAAACCGGCACGCACGCCTGCGTCAGCCAGTGCATCGATAATCACAAAGCAATAGCCCGGTCCGCAGCCGGAAATAGCGGTAATCGCCTGCAATGCTTTTTCATCTACAAATTCTATTTCGCCGCA
>ULUE01094947.1_pt1 | contig 11480 bp, 9 predicted proteins | sample 1958211 | NCBI WGS metagenome assembly ULUE01 (sample SAMEA4835752, study PRJEB28245) | human gut metagenome | biome: gut microbiome; material: fecal sample | place: Denmark | collected 2008 | reverse complement strand
CCGCCGCCGCGCCCCACCACGGACCGAGCAGAAACGCCGAAAGCAGCACGACCGCGTCGCCTGCGTGGATGTAGCCGCCGATCGGCGTCGGGATGCGGATGACCATTGTCGCCGCGCAGCTGAGCGCAGCAAACAGCGCCGCGAACACTAATTTCTTGATCGTATTGTCTTTCATTGTCCTTCTCCTTCTTTTTAGAGGCGCATTGACGCACCTACGAATACATTTTTTGCGGTAGCCCGGTATCGATTCTGCCGAGAAATCCGGAGCTGTTTTCCTTTTTGGAGGCGCATTGACGCACCTGCGAATACATTTTTTGCGGTTGCCCGGTATCGACTCTGCCGAGAAATCCGGGGCTGCTTTCCTTTTTAGAGGCAATTTTGCTCACCATTGAACACATTTGACACAGCCGATTTTTTGTGCTGATTTCGCACAATTTTGCGTTGTGCATGCAACCGCGGCTTAGTCGGCAGGCTCGAACCGGGTCTCAAAATTCTTTGCCGCATTTAAGTTACGCACAGTGCTATGGTCTATGCCGTTGTTTCCGGTCGGGCAACCGCAATATGCGTATCGGCAGCAGCGTAAAAGCGCCTCTAAAACCCCACCAACTTCGTCGGTTGTGCGCGATAATCGCACTATAATACAGAATGTGCCGCTTGTCAAGACCTAATATTGAATATTAGATAATCTTGTACCGATTTTTTAGAGGCGAATTGCTGCAGTGCGGTACAGACCAAACCGCAGCATTCGGAACGGATAGCAATTCGGCTCTCTTAAGCAAAACGCTACGGTTTCTTCCATTGTCTCCGGTCGGGCCACCGCAATAAGCGTATCCGTAGGTGTGTCAAAGCGCCTCTAAAAATACTTGACAAACGAGGAAAATCAGATATAATATTATGGTCTGCGTATATGCGCAGGCTATCCTTGCTCCCGAAGAAATCGGGGGCCAAAAGACCAGAAGGAGGTGCAAACCATGGCAAAAGCAACTGAGAAGTACGAAGTAATGTACATCATCAACCCGAACTTCACCGAGGAGCAGACCGCTGCTGTCGTCGAGAAGTTCAAGGCGCTCGTTGAGGCTCATGGTACCCTGGACGAACTGGAGGAGATGGGTAAGCGCAAGCTCGCTTACGAGATCAACTACATTTCGGAAGGCTACTATGTGCTGATGAAGTTCACCAGCGGCGCGGATTTCCCCGCAGAGCTGGACCGTATCCTCGGCATCACCGACGGCATCATGCGTCGCCTGATCACCCTGCGTGCTGAGTAAGGAGACGAGTTATGCTTAATCACATCACGATCATGGGCCGCCTGACCCGTGACCCTGAGCTGAGATACACTCAGTCACAGACCCCTGTCGCATCGTTCACCCTTGCCGTTGACCGCGATTTCGGCGGCCGCGACGGCGGCGAGAAGCAGACCGATTTCATCGACTGCGTCGCATGGCGTTCGACTGCTGAGTTCGTCAGCAAGTATTTCGCCAAGGGCAGCATGGCTGTCGTTTCCGGCAGACTGCAGATCCGCGACTGGACCGACCGCGAGGGCGGTAAGCGCCGCAGCGCCGAGGTCGTCGTTGACAATATGTATTTCGGCGAAAGCAAGCGCCGCGAAGGCGGCGACATGCGCGGTGAGCCCCGTCACTCCTCAAGCTACGATGCTCCGGCTCCCTCGATGGGCGCGTCAGCATTTTCCGAGCTTGGCGACGATGACGGCGAACTGCCGTTTTAAAAATAATATAGGAGGATACAGCTAATGGCTTTCGATAAGAACAATCCCAAAAACCGCAAGCGCAGAAAAGTCTGCCAGTTTTGCGTAGATAAGGCCACCAGCATCGACTATAAGGATACTGCAAAGCTTCGCCGCTACATTTCCGAGCGCAGCAAGATCCTTCCCCGTCGTACTACCGGTACCTGCGCAATGCATCAGCGCCAGCTCACCGAGGCTATCAAGAGAGCCCGTCAGATCGCTCTCCTGCCCTATGTGACCGACTGATTTTTAAATTTTAAGCTCCCACGGCTTGGCCGTGGGAGCTTTTTTGTCGCTTTTTGCACCGTGGGCGCAATATTCCGCTGAAAATCGCGTCATTATAAGTGAACGGAGCATTTCTTACGTTCAACATTATGAAAATCTCCTTCTCCACCCCCCAATCGTATGGAGTCTCCGCCCCCCGGAGACTCCTTTTTTAGTGGCGCATTGGGGCACCTACGGATACGCTTATTGCCGTTGCCCGGTTCGAGGGTGCGGAGGAAACATTAACGTTTTGCGTAACATGAATGCGGCATCGCATCAAAGCAAAAGGGCTCGCCGTCTGCACTTGGCAGACAGCAAGCCCTTTTTATTAGCCTGACACAATATAACGCGCGCAAAAGGCCGCCTAATGTCATTTTATAAATCCGCCGTCGGCGCAGAGTATTTGCCCGGTTATGAACGAGGCGCTGTCGGACGCCAAGAACGCGACGGCTTCGGCAATGTCCTCGGGTCTGCCGAGCCTGCCGAGGGGCGTATCCTCGGCGAGCATATCGAGCGTTTCCTGCCCGAGCACCTGCACCATATCGGTGTTTATAACGCCGGGCGCAACGCAGTTTACGCGGATGTGAGTCGGCGCGAGCTCCTGCGCCAGCGAACGTGTAAGACCGATTATCGCGTGCTTTGTCGCCGAATACGCGACCTCGCACGACGCGCCGTGCATGCCCCATATCGACGACACGTTCACTATGCAGCCCGAGTGCTCATGCAGCATGCTCGGCAGCACCTCCTGAATCGTGTTGAACGCGCCGTTTACGTTCACGTCGAATACCCTGTGCCAGTATTCCTCGCCGATGTCCTGAAAAAGGCTCTGGCGCGCAATGCCTGCATTGTTGACAAGCAGCGTTACATTGCCAAAGCAGCTTTTCACCGCGCCGACCATTTCACGAACAGCGGCTCTGTCGGCAACGTCGGCCCCGAAGCACATGGCCTCAAGTCCATCGGCAAGCAGCGCATCGCGCAGCTGCTCGGCCTTATCGCGGCTCTCAATATAATTTATGCACACGGCGTAGCCGCGCCGGGCAAGCGTCTCGGCGCAGGCCCTGCCGATGCCGCGCGAGGAGCCGGTTATAAGTGCAACCTTTTTCAATGCTCGACCTCACTTGTTTTCAAACTGGCTGGTGTACAGCTCTTTATACAGTCCGCCCTTTTCGAGCAGCTGCTCGTGCGTTCCGCTTTCGACGATATCGCCCTTGTCCATGACAAGGATGAGGTCCGCGTCGCGGATGGTGGACAGGCGGTGGGCAATGACAAAGCTCGTTCTGCCGCGCGCGAGGCGATCCATCGCCTTCTGCACGAGCACCTCGGTTCTCGTATCGACAGAGCTTGTAGCCTCGTCAAGGATTATCATCGGCGCATTTTCTACCATTGCGCGCGCGATGGTCAGCAACTGGCGCTGGCCTGCCGAAAGGCTGCTGCGGTCGTTAAGCTCCGTATCGTAGCCCTTGGGCAGCGTCTTTATGTAGTGGTCAAGACCCACGAGCTTGCATGCGGCCTCGACCTGCTCATCGGTGACGCCGGGCTTGCCATAGGCGATATTCTCGCGATAAGTCCCGTCAAACAGCCATGTGTCCTGCAGCACCATGCCGAACATCGCATGCACGTCGCTGCGGCGCATTTCCGACACAGGCACGCCGTCGATCTTTATCTGTCCGCTCCACAGCTCATAAAAGCGCATGAGCAGGTTTACCATCGTGGTCTTGCCGGCGCCGGTGTAGCCGACTATAGCTACCTTCTGACCCGGCTCTATATCGGCGGAGAAGTCGTGGATTATAGGCTTATCCTCGTCATAGCCGAAGCGCACGTTTTCAAACTCGACCTTGCCGCGAACATGGTCGATGTGCGCGGTGCAGCCGCTGTCGTCGGGCATTTCCTCCTCGGCGAGGAAGCCGAACACCCTTTCGCCGGCCGCGCCGGCCGACATGAGGCTGCTGACAGCCTGAGATATCTGGCTCAGGGGGTTGGTGAAGAGCTTTACATAGCTTATAAACGCAATGACCGTGCCGAAGCGGATGGCTCCGCTCATCGTGAGCGTTGCGCCGACGATGCACACGGCGACATAGCCCAGGTTGCCGACAAAGCCCATCAGCGGCATGAGCATTCCGCTGAAAAACTGCGACTTCCAGGCGCTGTTGTAAAGGTTATCGTTTATGCGGTCAAACTCTTTTTTCGACTGCGCGGTTGCTCCGTAAGCTCTGACGATGTTGTGGCCGGAATACATTTCCTCAACGTGGCCGTTCATATCGCCGAGATTCTGCTGCTGCTGGCGGAAGTACTTGCGCGAGCGCGAAACGATGAAGAACATCAGCACAAAGCCGAGTATCGACGAACCGATCGCCGTCAGCGCAAGGCGGCCGCTGGTTGCAAACATTATTATAGTAACGCCCACAAACTGCACGACAGCCTGAACGAGCGTCGTTATACTGGAGTTGAGCGCCGAGGATATGGTGTCAACATCGTTCGTGATGCGGCTGAGAACGTCGCCGACTGTGACCTTGTCGAAGAATTTAAGCGGAAGCTTATTTATCTTCTGGCTGATGCTCGTGCGCATGCTCCATGCAAGCTTCTGCATGACGGTTATCATGATGTAGCTTGCCGCGCAGGTGACAAGGTTTGCGCTTATGTATATTGCTAAAATGATGAGGATGGACTTTATGATAAGGTCCATATCTATGCCCGTTTGCAGTCCGTCGCTGATATTATTGGTCAGATCTGCAAGCTTATCGGGCGCTATGATCGTCAGAAGCGTGCCGACGAGGCTGAATATCAGGGAAATGACAATGGGCTTGTACCACGGCTTTAGATACCGCAGCAGCTCAAGCATCGAGCTTTTGACGTTTTTGGGCTTTTCGTCGGCGCCTCTTCCCGGTGGTCCGTGTCTCATATGGCAAGTTCCTCCTCCGAAAGCTGGCTGAGCGCGATCTGGCGATAGACCTCGCAGGACTTGAGCAGCTCCCTGTGAGTTCCGATGCCGACCACTCGGCCTTCGTCGAGAACGACGATCCTGTCGGCCGACATGATGGTGCCGATGCGCTGGGCGACGATGAGCTTTGTCTGTCCGGCGGTGCGGTCTTTCAGAACATCCCTCAGCTCGCGGTCGGTTTTGAAATCGAGCGCGGAGAAGGTGTCGTCAAAAATGAGTATCTCGCAGTCGCGGCAGAGTGCACGGGCTATGGAAAGGCGCTGCTTCTGGCCGCCGGAGAAGTTTGTGCCGCCGCGCGCCATGTGCGCGTTTTCCTTATCCTCAAGCTCGGAGATGAAGTCTGCCGAGTGCGATATCTCCAGCGCGTCGGTCAGCTTGCTCTTATCCGCGTTTTGGCCGAACGCCACGTTGTCGGCGACGGTTCCCGTGAACATGACCGCCTTCTGCGAGACGTAGCCTATCTTTGCATAAAGCGCTTCGAGGTCGTATTCCTTGACGTTCACGCCGTCAACGAGCACCTCGCCCTCGCTTGCGTCATAAAACCTCGGTATGAGGTTCATGAGCGTCGTTTTGCCGGAGCCGGTGGAGCCGATGAACGCGACCGTTTCGCCCCTGTCGGCTTTGAAGCTCACGTCGCTTATGACGCTGCCGCTGCCGCCGAGATAGGTGAAGCTTACGTTTTTAAATTCGACCGTACCGCGCACGTCGCCGGAATCGGTGACAGAGCCGCTTACGACCTTAGGCTCGGTCGCAAGCACCTCGCTTATACGCTTTGCGGCCTCCAGCGCGCGCGGCATGATAATAATGACCATGACGATCATGATAAAGCTCATTATGACCTGCATCGCGTAGGACATGAAAACGATCATATCCGCAAAGATACCGACGCGCGCGGCAACGGATGCCGCGCCGTTTATGGCAACGGCATTTATCAGCACCGCGCCTATCCAGTAGATCGACATGTTAAGGCAGTTCATGACAAGGCTCATGAACGGGCTTAAAATCGTCATGGTGCGGTTTGCAAACAGCGAGTTGTTAAGAAGCTCGGTGTTGACCTTTTCAAACTTCTTTTCCTGATACTCCTCGGCATTGTACGCATGCACGACGCGGATGCCGGTGAGATTTTCGCGCGCGGACTGGTTGAGCGAATCCTGAAGCCACTGGATGCGCTTAAAGCGCGGAAACGTGCGCACGACGGCAACGCTCAGTATCGCAACAAGCAGCACGACCGCGATGCCCGTTGCCAGCGACCACTGCCACGCCTTGCCGGCGATCTTCATTATCGCCCAGACGGCCATGAGCGGCGCCTTGACAACGACCTGAAGCGACAAAACGACCAGCATCTGCACCTGAACAACGTCGTTTGTCGAACGGGTTATAAGGCTCGCGGTCGAAAAAGCGTTTATCTCCTCGAGAGTAAAGCTCTCGACCTTGTAGAACATTTCTTTTCTCAGACGCTTTGAGAAATTCGCCGCGATGCGCGAGGCAAAAAAGCACACCGCGATCGACGAGACAAGACTTCCGAACGCGCACAGCAGCATCATTCCGCCGGCGCTCCAGACATCGCCCATCGCGCTGCCCGGAGTTTCGATAAGCGTCGTTATCTCGGACATATAATCGGGTATCATAAGCTCAATAACGACCTGAGCACATACAAAAACAAGGCTGAACAGGCAAAACAGCCATTCCTTCGCTCTCAGATACCTGAACAGTTTCAAAAGCTTCAGCATTTAGCGGCAGCATCCTCCTTTTTCTTTTCCGCATCGAGCTTCTCCTCGATCATCGTCTGAGCAAGCTGCGCGGTTTCCTTGGTTTTGTGCTCCTTGACATACTCTGCGTCAATAACGCCGACAACATCTATGTATATATTCGTCTTTTTAAGAGGGAAATTGTGAATGACCCTGTCGGTATTGCGCAGCGCAACGCACACGACGGGGACGTTCGCTCTCTGCGCAATCTTGAACGAGCCTGCGTGAAACGGCAGCATATCCTCCTGCTTGCTGCGCGTGCCCTCGGGATAAATGACAACGGAGGCATAGTCCTTGTCGATATACTCGGTCGCCGCCTTGACGGTTTTGAGCGCTTCGCGGTTATTTTCCCTGTCAAGCGGCAGGCAGCCGCACTTGTGCATGACCTTGCCGATGATGGGGATCTTCAGATTGCCCGGCTTTGATACGAAGGTAAGCTCCTCCTTGGGCATCTTGTGTACCATGACGACGGGATCGGCAAGCGAGCGGTGGTTTGCTACCATAAGATAGCGCGTATCCTTCGGGATAAGCTCCGTTCCCGTTATCGAGACATCCGCGCGCGCATAGAAGCACAGCAGATCCGCCACGGCGTGCAGATGCCACAGCCAGAATTTCGACGGCTTTTCCTGCGGCTTGCTCTTTCTTATGAAAAGCTCCGTAGACAGCAGCATCACGAGCACGTACGCAATGTGCGCACCGAAGAAATATTCAAGAAAGCGCAGCAGCAGTATGCCCGTTGTCTCCAGGGCATTGCCCGTCTGTCCGGCAATGAGCGTGTGCAAAACGGAGCCTCCGGCTCCGATAGCGGCAAATATTTTAAGAAGCATGAACAAGCCTCCCGGTTCGAACTTAAAAATATATGATGTTTATTCATTTTACCACGAGTTCGTGATTTTCCAACATTAATTTTTTGAACATTTTAATAATTTTTAACTTTTTAGTTCCAATGTAAAAACACATTTTTCGACTTTTCACGGAAGAATGCCCAAAATCGGGGTAGCTTCGTTATATAAATATCAGTGTTTTGACCTTCTTCGGTGCATTTTTGTGTGTTTTGCACACCTTGAGCGCTAAAATCGCGCATCTTTCGTAAAAATTGATAAATTTGTTGAAATTGAACGAAAGGCGCTAATTTTAAAATTGATTTTTGCCCCATAATAGTATAAAATACATAAACGAGTTGTTAACGGCTTATAAACACCGTATCCGTTGCGACTCCCAGTTCAGTAATCAATTTAATAGGAGTGAATTTTATGGAATCCCTTAAGTTCCTGGCACCTGCTCTCGCAGTGGTCGCTCTGCTGTTTGCTTTCTATAAGATAGCATTCGTCTCCAAGCAGGACGCAGGTACCGAGCGCATGAAGGAAATCGCAGCGGCTATCAACGATGGCGCAAAGGCTTTCCTTTTTGCAGAGTACAAGATCCTTGCGATCTTCGTAGTCGTTCTGTTTATTGCCATCGGCCTCGGTCTGGGCAGCTGGATCACCGCACTTTGCTTCCTGTTCGGTGCTCTGTTCTCCATCCTTGCAGGCTACATCGGCATGAATGTTGCAACCAAGGCTAACGTCCGCACCGCAAACGCAGCACGTACAAGCGGCATGAACAAGGCTCTGTCGATCGCATTCTCCGGCGGCTCTGTCATGGGCATGTGCGTTGTCGGCCTCGGCCTTCTCGGCGCATCCGTCCTGTTCCTCATTTTCGAGGACACCAACGTTCTGTTCGGCTTCTCCCTCGGCGCAAGCTCGATCGCTCTGTTTGCCCGTGTCGGCGGCGGTATCTACACCAAGGCTGCTGACGTCGGCGCAGACCTCGTCGGCAAGGTCGAGGCAGGCATCCCCGAGGACGACCCCCGCAACCCTGCAGTTATCGCAGATAACGTCGGCGACAACGTAGGCGACGTTGCAGGTATGGGCGCTGACCTGTTCGAAAGCTATGTCGGCGCTATCATCTCCGCAATGACCCTCGGCGCAGTTGTCGTTGCCGAGTTCGGCGATCTGTCCGTTATCTTCCCGCTGGTCATCGCGGCATGCGGTATCCTCGCATCCGTTATCGCTACCTTCTTTGTCCGCGGCAAGGAAGGCTCCAACCCCCACAAGGCACTGAAGATGGGCTCGTATGTTTCCGCCCTTCTCGTTGTTATAGCCGCCATCATCCTCAGCAAGGTCATGCTCGGCAGCTACGGTCCTGCCATCGCGATCGTTGCAGGTCTGGTCGTCGGCCTCGTTATCGGTATCGTTACCGAGGTCTACACCTCCGGCGATTACAAGTTCGTCAAGAAGATCGCTCAGCAGTCCGAGACCGGTTCGGCAACCACCATCATCTCCGGCACCGCAGTCGGCATGATGTCCACCTGGGTCCCCGTCATCCTCATCTGCGTAGGCATCTTCCTTGCTTACAAGTTTGCAGGCCTGTACGGCATTGCTCTTGCGGCAGTCGGCATGCTCTCCACCACCGGCATCACCGTCGCGGTTGACGCTTACGGCCCCATCGCCGACAACGCCGGCGGCATCGCAGAGATGAGCGGCCTTGACCACTCCGTGCGTGAGATCACCGACAAGCTCGACGCAGTCGGCAACACCACCGCAGCAATGGGCAAGGGCTTCGCGATCGGCTCTGCCGCTCTGACCGCACTTGCTCTGTTCGTTTCCTTCACCCAGGCTACCGGCCTGACCGCAGACCAGGTCGCACTGACCAGTCCCACCGTCGTTATCGGTCTGCTCATCGGCGGCATGCTCCCGTTCGTGTTCTCGGCAATGACCATGGACTCCGTTTCCAAGGCCGCTTACAGCATGATCGAAGAGGTTCGCCGTCAGTTCCGCGAGATCCCCGGTATCATGGAAGGCAAAGCAAAGCCCGACTACAAGACCTGCGTTGCTATCTCCACCACCGCTGCTCTTAAGGAAATGCTCGTTCCCGGCATCATGGCAGTCGTTGCACCTCTGGCAGTCGGCCTCATCCTCGGCTCGACCGCTCTTGCAGGTCTGCTGGCAGGCTCTCTCGTTTCCGGTGTTATGATGGCAATGTTCATGTCCAACGCCGGCGGCGCATGGGATAACGCAAAGAAGTACATCGAGGAAGGCCACCACGGCGGCAAGGGCAGCGATGCTCACAAGGCAGCCGTCGTCGGCGACACCGTAGGCGATCCGTTCAAGGATACCTCCGGTCCGTCGATCAACATCCTCATCAAGCTCATGACTGTCGTTTCCACCGTTTTCGCAGCTATCTTCACTGCAAACGGCCTGTTCTGATAATCAAAAAGCTCACCGCCTTGCATCCATAGGATATAGGATGCAGGGCGGTTTTTACACTTTAATCATACTTTATTAACAAAAAAGCGCGGTTTTTATGGCATAATAAGCGCAGTTCATAATACAAATGTGCCCGGCTTGACAGTGGGTGTATAATATTATGGTAAACTAAAAGTATTGGAGATCATTATGCTGAAGAAAAAAATAAAAAAGTTTTTTGCTTTCGCGATGGCTCTGGTCATGACGATGAGTGTTATGCTCTCGTGCATGTCCGTTTCGGCTTTTGCCGTGTCGCAGTCGGAGATAGACGCGCTCAAGTCTCAGAAGTCTCAGCTTTCGAGTCAGAAGAGCAGCCTCCAGTCTACGATCAACTCTCTTCAGAGTCAGCAGAGTGACCAGATAGCGCTGAAAAATGCGCTTGACGAGAAAAACGCCATCACCGTAAAGCAGATCCTTAATCTAAACGAGCAGATAGATCTGCACACCGAGCTTATCGAGCAGAAGACCGCCGAGGTCGAGGAAGCTCAGAAAGTTGCCGACGCTCAGCTTGAAAAATACAAGGTTCGCGTTCGCGCCATGGAGGAATCGGGCAGATACAATTATTTCGAGGTTCTGTTCGGCGCCAGCAGCATCGGCGAGTTTTTGAGCCTTATTGATGATATCGGCGATATCATGAAAAGCGATAAGGAACTTGAGGATGCTTACCGCCAGTCCGTTGACGACCTCAAGGCCGTAAAGGCAGAGTATGAGCAGGCCAAGGCCGAGATGGAAGACAGCAAGGCAGAGCTTGAGACTCTCAAGGCCCAGCAGGAAAAGGACATCGCCCAGGCCAATGCTGTTATCGCTTCGCTTCAGGGCGATATAAGATCCAACTCCTCGCTGCTCAGCGAGCTTTCCGCGCAGGAAAAGGCTCTTAACGCCGACATTCAGGCGAAGATCGCCGAGCTGAACAAACAGCAGCAGCAACAGCAGGGCGGCGGAAGCAGCGGCGGCGGAAGCACTGTCGGCACCGGAAACCTCGTTTGGCCGAGCTACTGCACCTACATAACAAGCCGTCAGGGTCCGCGCACCCACCCCATCACGGGCGAGTACAAAAACCACGGCGGCACCGACATCGCCGCAAGCTACGGCAGCGCGATCTACGCAGCCGACTCCGGCACGATCGTACGCTCGGCCGACGGCTGGAACGGCGGCTGGGGCAACTACGTCATGATCGACCACGGCAACGGCATGCAGACGCTTTACGCGCACATGTCCTCGCGCGCAGTCTCCGTCGGCCAGACCGTTTCGCGCGGCCAGACCATCGGCTATGTCGGCTCGACCGGCATGTCAAGCGGCCCGCATCTGCATTTTGAGATGTACATAAACGGCTCGAGGATCGATCCGCAGACGCGCTATCCCGGCGTAAGCTTCACTTACTCGGCAAACGCTTGATGTAAATACGCATTTAAAAATCCCGAAGGATGATTCCTTCGGGATTTTTATATTTATCATCTTTACCATCGGTTAACAAGGGCAAATACGCCTGACAGCGTGCC
>ULUE01007051.1_pt1 | contig 11548 bp, 17 predicted proteins | sample 1958211 | NCBI WGS metagenome assembly ULUE01 (sample SAMEA4835752, study PRJEB28245) | human gut metagenome | biome: gut microbiome; material: fecal sample | place: Denmark | collected 2008 | reverse complement strand
GACCGCACGATCAGTATTCTTGCCTACAACCTTGAAACGGTGCTGGCGGAAAAGCTGGAAACGGTTCTGTCCCGCAACATTGCAAATACCCGTCCAAGAGATTATTACGACATACATATTCTGTACGCGCTGCGCGGCGTGGAGTGCGACAAAGCGACGCTGCGCCGGGCGCTGGAACGGACGACACAGAAGCGCGGCAGCGGCATGATCCTGACGGACTACCCGGAGATTATGAAAGAGATCCGCGAAAGTGATACGCTCCGCAGGCTGTGGGAGAAATACAGCCGCGAATATGAGTACGCAAAGGATATTTCCTTTGATGATACCTGTAATACCATTCAGACAATTATGGACGCAATCACGGTGTAAACGAAAGGAGGCTTCTTTATGGGTTGGCTGGCAGCGCAGGGCGCAATCATGGCGATTGGACTTTTCATTGGGCTTGTCTGCTCGGTGATCGGACTATTCTTCGGGCATATCATTCTCTTTGACAGCATTGCTCTCGGCATTGCCGCCGGAGTGTGCTGCAATCAGTTCACCGCAATTCATCCGGCGCTTTGCCTTGTGATCGGCATTGCAATATTCCTGCTGTTGTTGTGGCTGCAAAATACAGGCATCGGCTTCTGGCTCGTCGGCGGGCTGCTCACGCTGATCTATGCAGCGGTGTTCGGGCTGCTGGCCTACTTCATTTCAGAACATGATCCCATTTGGGGCTGGGTGATCTTCGGGCTGGTGTTCCTCGTGGTCGGTGCGCTGCATCTACGCGCACGGGATAACTGAAAACGAGTACAAGGTCACGGCTTAGAGTGCCTGTATGCCTTGCTGGGCGCGGCTTTACAGTGCGGGAAACGTACAGGGGGTATGTTTGCTTTCCAGTTATGAAAAATGAGTTTGAAAGCGTGACAAATGAGATTGAAAGGAATGATTGTATATGTTCAAATATCCATTAGTAGTAACGATTGACACAAATATATTTGACGCAGCAAAATACAACTTGAGTGATGCCAGCACCCTCAGAATACTCGAAAACCATGTAAAAAGTGGGAAAATCAATTACGCATAAGCGCTGCCGTGAAAGAGTATATCAAAGGCAACGAAAATATAGATGTGCATGGTCTTTCATACGACAAAGACGGGATAGAATCCGGGTACGATTACAGTGAAGTTTATCTGCATAGCATTTCAGATGTGACATTTTCTGTCCGTTCCGTAGATGAAATTTCCGAAAATATATCCCTCGTCACGCTCTCATGTAAAGCAGATATTTCCGCTGATTGCTATTACGAGGATTATGCCAATGCCCCTTGGAATCCAGAAGAAAAAGAATGTGTATTTGTTGATACGATACAAATGCGCGAGGAACATAAAGCACGGTTTGGGTGCAGAATTGAGATTGACCGAGAAGCAAAGACATTCAAAGTGTTTCCGTTTACAGTTATTTTGGGTGGCGATTCAAGACGCAACAGATATGAGGTTGAAGAACACCCCGGCGAAGATGATGAAGAAGAAATTCGGGATATGGATAGAGAAGCGCTTGGATTCCAACCACTCGGAAGCTATGAATCATACTTAGAGGATAATTTGACGGATTCATCTTTTTACACAGATATAATTGCAAAGTTTGAGATAATAAATGGTTTATATAGAAAGTATGACGACTGCTGCATTAGTTTTGATGAATTGTTGACCGAACTCAATGCTGCCAATCCCAAAGAAACCATCAAACTGATATATGAAAGATTGCTGGAAGTATCAGATATACCGCGCATTGCCAATGTAGAAAATATCACAGATTCCGAGGTTGAAGAAATTCAAGCATGGGCAAATGCCCAATATGAACGGGCGTCTGAGATCGCGGATATAGACACACTGCCGAATGTAATTGCTTTTGGGGAAACGATTACAATTAGAGGTGTGGACGGAAGCGAAGCATCGTTGTCCATAGGTGATAATCAAATAAGCCCTGACGACGGAAGCGAAGAAATTATCGACATTTATTTTTCTAACGGAAACGGAAATACAACCAGCGGATATATAAAACTGACTGTTGGCTACTTGCGTTTTGATGAAGATGGCGGAGCTGGGGATGGTCTAAGTGATGATGTCGAATACGAATATAACGACATACTAAAGGAACTGGATAGATTTATTGATGTGCAAAATTGTGAGGTTGAAAAAGACATCAAAATTGCCGAGATTATCAGCGATATTATAAACGCGGGTATTGACAATACCTAAAGCAAAAATGCAGGGTGCAGCAGCCATCGTCGGTTGCCGCATCCTGCGTTGGCTTTTGCTTTACATCATTCTGCAATAATCTGCCCTGACTGTATTTGATAGGTGTGGTCGCAGAGAGATTCAATATCTTCCTTATTATGAGATGTAAGGATAATCAACTTCTCCTGTTTCTTGTATTCGATCAAAAGTTCTCGAAATAGCTTCACCGATTTTTCGTCTAAGGCATTAAAGGGTTCATCTAAGACCAATAGCTTTTGGTTTTCCATAATGGCTTGAACAATCCCAAGTTTCTGCTTCATTCCCTGTGAGTATTTGCGGACAGGCTTTTTTTCCTCTGGGTCTAAATCGAAATAATTCATGTACTCTGCTATATTGGCATCAGATATACTACCTTTTATTTCAGATAGCATTTTGAGATTCTCAAATCCAGATAAGTGTCCCAGAAATTCAGGTTTCTCTATAAGAATGCCAATCTCAGGAGGAAATGATATTTCTGTGCCGAGAGCCTTTCCATCAACATAAACAACGCCACTACTTGGAACGATAAGACCAGATATAGCTCTGAGAAGCATGGTCTTTCCGCTTCCATTTTTCCCTATAATACCGTAGATATGTCCACTCTCAAAATGAATTGAAATATTGTCGAGGATTACAGATCCTCTAATTATCTTCGATAAATTAGTAACATCTATTCTCATAGTCAGTCCAGTCCTCCATATATATTTTTTTGAGTGCAGTGATTTCTAAAAAGCACAGTAGCGAATAAATGATTCCACCGAGTGCAAATCTATATAAAAATGCAGATGAATCCAATGGTGAATACGACAGTTTCAAAAAAGTATAACCTACTGCAAGCAACAGAATTACTCCAAAGCATTTTGTCTCTCCAACGCGGATGAGCAGCATTACTTGAAAAAATGCCAGAATTACACAATGGAAAAATCCTCTTGCGAGTATCGCTATAGAATCCATTGAAAATGAACCACTTAAAGAACCTGTACAGAAATACAAAGCAACTACAGCGCCAACAAAAGTTGTAAATACTAAAACCATGTTTGAGAAAAATACCCACTTAAGCAGGCTTCTCAATGTCTGATATTTACTCCCGTATCTTATCCATAGGTAGTCAATATTTTTGATATAAAAAATAAAACCATCTGCATTAAAGTATTGTGCAAGTATAACGAACATGAAAAAGCAGATCTTTAATGTTAATGGCGCGGGTGACGAACAGCCAAACAATATAGAAAGTGAATAAATGAAATCATGGTCGGCTAGTTTCAACATACCTGTGACGATTAACAATATCACCAGAAAAAGAAAAACCACCTTTGCAAATTGATTTTTTATATATTTCATTTCAATAAATCGCCTCGATTAGCTCTATCATATACAACTACTGTCGATAGTAAGCAGAGCACTCCTAATGGCACATACCCCCATATATCAGCAAAAAAGATCCAAGAAAACAAAAGATTCAAACTATTGCAAGTGTGCAAATGAAGCCTTGGAATAAGCAACAATAGTTCAAAATTCAGAAGTAGAAACGAAATAATTTGAGCTCCAGCAGAAAGGCTCTTAACGCCTGAGTACTCAAATATCAAATCTATAGTCTCTAATAGGTATGAGCCAAGTAAAAATCTGAAGTATAAATCCAATAGCGTTTGAAGTGTAAAGAAACTTTTTGCTCCACCCAATATCATAGTTACAGCCATTGCAAGAACAAAAAGCATTGTAACCAGGATCAAATTCAGCAAAGCATATAGAAATAGCTGGTTTGTAACTATCCGCTTTCTTGTTTCAAAGCGATTATATGTTTGACTGTTGTAGTACGAACTGATTATCGAATATCCTAGCAGCAAAACTATTGCGTACTGGTAAACAAAAAACTTATCTGAAAACCAACTTGCCTGCCAAACAGTTGTAGCATTTGAAAAAAACAGATAGCAAATAGTGAACACAAAGTATACCGCGCAACATCCAATATACTTGTAGAATTTTTTGTCATATAACATCATAGAATATCCTTATTCCTTGCTAACCCAATCAAAGTCAAGAAAGAATCAGCGACTATCCATGCGCAAAAGGTTATTTCAAAATCCTGCTTCGTAACGATCTCGGTAATGGCATTTGCTGAACGTGGTTGGATAATAATTCTTATATCATAAGGTAGTAGAAGCGGAACCGAATCAAAAGCAAATGTAATCGCATAGAGTAAAATCACTGGTATCACAATAGCAACGTATTGATTTTTAAATTTAACAATCATTTGAATGGCTAATGCAAAAACAGCAAATAGCGCAAGCGCAAGTGAATTAAAAAAGGAATACACGACTGCCATAAGTAAAGGACTAATCTGATACAGCGTATATCCGAATGTTCCCGCATTAGGAACAAGCCGTTGATACTGCTCTGTAAAAGGAGCTCTCACGTCAAATATGAGAAAGGTTAAAAGCAAATTCAAGGACAGTAAAAACATACAAAAAACAAACGTGAATGAAAATACTGAGATTACCTTTGACAGCATATATCGTAGTTTGCTTTTTCTTACGACTAAGAATTTGCTCATTGAACTTGATTGTTCATTATAGTAAATCATTCCTGTAGCTAAAACAGGAATAACCCAAAATAATATATTATAAACCTTATTTCCCCAACTTGCTGAGTTCATAAGTAGCCAAAACTGAAACGGGTTTGCTCCTATATTTTCAAAGAAACCCGTATACCGTCTCGCATGAATCAATACTGATATAGGATCAGCTAACATAGTAACCAGCAGAAATATAAATGTAATCTGCACTATCCGGCTTGACAACATTTTTTTGATGTCAGATATAAAATACATGGTTAATCAACTCCCTCAATAAAGGAGCGGACTTGCGGCCTTCTGCCAACAAGTCCGCTCTCTATGGTTTAAGCCTTATTAAACTCTAAAAAACGTCCCATCAATTAGGTGTCCATTTTCCAGAAACGCTGGGAGTAATGGTTGTGCTAACGGGGTTATCCAAATTCAGTGTGATGTTGGTTCCTTTAGACGGAATATTATTGGAATAGTAATAAACATTCCAGTTACTTCCAACGCCGAGTTCCCAATAAGGATCGGAGTAGTTTCCGCCCCAAGAACCCTCTGCCCACGCACGGACAGCCGTGTATCCATTGCTGAGGCTGTTGATCTGAATGTTGAAGTGGTCAACACTATCAGAAGCCCGTGCGACAGTGCTAACTTCGGTATCTCCCTGATTTGCAGGTAATTTTGTACTAAAGGAATCCCATGCAGAGGAAGCAAAGGCAGTTACGCTCAATGCCATAACAAGCACTACTCCCAGCACAACCATGCTGAGCTTTTTTCTCATTTTATTCATACAATTTAACCTCCATATTTTATGATTACTTATCCACCATTTAGGCGCACAGCGCAAGTCTCTATGTAATCTGCTTGGCTATGCGCCCGCTCTGCTGATTTTAAGTCGCAGCCTCCATAGCGGGCAGGAGAAATAAGCAGAACTGCACACGGAACTATGTAAAACATTAACCTTTTCCTTCGCTTATTTCAGCTCCTGCTTTGTGTTTTCAACTATATAACGGACGGACACAGAAAAAGGGACAATCTTTTTTCAAAAGTTTTAGACGGTACGCTCAGTAGAGGTCGCGTCAATCTTATCTGATCCAGTCGTGACAACCACTCTGGTTCGGTATGTAACGCCTGCTGTGCCAGTGTAGGTTTTGGTAAGACTAACAGTTCCGGTCGCATCAATCGGCCAAGAAGTAACTGGCGACCAACTGCTTCCGCTTTTCTTTTCAAGATAGAGCGTTCCCTTGGATGTGGTTGTTTGCTTTTTAGGTGCAATTACTACTGACACAGAAATCTGCTTTCCAGAAATTGAAATAGCGGGGACAACCATGTTTGTACTTTCCCATCGGAGAGTGATAGCTTGCGCTGGTATTATTGCCGACATGGTATTAGGCACAGCACATTCCGCTGCTGATACGGGTACTACTTGAGTCGTCACCAAAAGCGCAGTTACCAATGCCGTTGTAATGATTTCTTTTTTCCCCATAAATAAAATCCTCCTTATGCAATATTGGGAAATCACCCATATAACGCACAAGGAGGAAAAAAGGGACACATATTTTGAATTATTCTTTTGTGATACCTGCGGAAATTTTAATCAATTCGTCCATGTCAAGCGTTCCATAGACCGAGAAAGAACAACCATCACGTTCAAAGCACACATAGTTCAAACCTTCTTTTTTGAAGAAATAACCCGTTACTCCATCCTTATCAAACGGCTCTATGTCTGCATTTTCGGCATCAATATAGATCCGTATATCCGATTGACTGAGCCAAATGCTAAAGTAGTCTATATCGTCGATCACATACTCATATCCGTAAAATTCCGGTACCTCAACAGTATTCTGCAATTCTGCCCCGTCGGGAATATAGGTGGGCTTATAGCTCTGCAAATTGGGCTGTGTGTTTTCACCGTCGCTTTGTAGTTCAAATATACTGTATTTTTCAAATGTTTCAACCACCCACGCGATCACCTTTTCCCTGAACTGCGCGTTAGCAACCATAGCCGTTGAGAACAACAGCGTTATGGTAATTGCTGCGGCTGCAACAGCTTTTCCGAGCCGCCTAAACGCAATGTGCGTCCGTCGCTTTCCAGCACTACTTGCAACAGGATCTTCTTTTAACTCCATGCGCAAATAGTTTTTCATGGCGATTTTGCAGGCTTGATTGAGAGAATCATCCGAAATCACTTGTGCCGAACTAAACCCCATATTGGACGAAAGCAGCTCGCGGTAAAAGCGGAATCGTCCTTTTGCATTTTCCAGTTGAAAGAACTTTTCCGTTTCTTTTGGGGATAGCCGGAAGCAGTATCTACTAAATAGCAAAACAATTCCCTGATGCGGCAAGCGCAAAATCTTTTCGCTCAATTCTTGTATTTTCGCTTTCGGCAAATCCACATAGGAACAGGCATCATTGTCGGCAGCAGCAAGAGATTCTATATTCTTTTCAAAGCTGGCATCCGCTGCTTCACGCAGCATGGCTTGCCAATTCATATCCATATTGTTACCTTTCCTCATACAGTTTTCGTAGCTTCTTGATAAGCCGCTGTCCGCGCTTTTTTGCAGCATCCTCAGAAATATTCAGTAGTTCGCTGATTTCTCTATATCCCATTTCCAGAGTATAGCGGAGATAGATAAAGTGCCGTTCGTCTGGATCAAGCTGATCTATTACCTCTGTCAGCTTATGTACGTCCGCATTATGAATACATTCGTCTGCAACATCATCCGTGCTTTCGTCTGAAATGTTGTCCCAGTAATCAATGTGAACGGTCTGTCGTAATTGGCGCAGCACATCAATAGAAGCGTTTTTCACTATGGTAACGCAAAAAGCGGTCATTTGGGGACAGGGTAAATCAGAAATTTTTTCGATGTTGTCCATGATTTTTATAAATGCGGTGGACACAACATCTTCTGCGTGTTCCTCTGACCTCAAAATATTAAACGAAATGCGCTGGAAGTGGATATGATGTTCATGAAATATCCGCTCTACCAGCGCACGTTGTTCATCATTCAAAACACTAAATAGGAGTATTAGCATATAGATTCCTCATGGACAGCCCTCGACCGTCCATTCTAAGCAAGCAAGTAAAGATTTCCTTGCACGTTATGGGTATTCGTTGCAGTAACATTCGACTGCTTATTTTAAATTATACCACAAAAATGTTCCGCAGAAAAGTGGCAACCCATTAACAAGGTATGAATCGAAAATATTTTTTCAAAAAGTATGTCCCCTTAGCATCCGTAACCGTTAAAAACACGAAAAACTCATATTACTATAAAAGCTCTGTTGATCGCACATATTTTCTTATTGACGTGAGCTGGAGTTGGGATAAGGAACCTGCCGTCCATTGGACGGATATTGCAGGAGCCGGTTGGGACGGCAACTATGAACTGACGAAACATATTTCATCCACCAACAATCGGCTCTCACTTACTTGTGTCGGTAATGGTTCAGCTATTGCAGACAAGACGGTATATGCCTATATGACTTCCTCTGACATCAACGCAGGAAAAGCAACTTTTGCAATGAACCAAGGCGCATACTACGTTCAGTCTTTTTATTGGGTCAAATCCGGTTCTGGAAGAATTGAGCTCTCCATTGTCGGGCATGACAATAATGCTGAGTTCATCTTCAAATACGGGCACGCTACTCTTTCTACTTCACCCTCGATAAGTCTGGGTGGCTTGTCGCTTTCCTTTAGTTCTGGTATCGACACATTCACGCCGAGTACTGGTGCTGTTTATGGTGGGCGCGCAACAATTAAATAAGCCAATCATATTGAAACTTGCGGAAAGGAGGTGGCGGCGATGACAGTATATATAGCGATTTCGATAGTGCTGGCCTTTTTTATTCCCATACTTTCCGCAATGGTAGTGCAGAAAATTGTGGATAAGAAACCGTACACAATTCCGATAGTTGCCATTTCGCTGTTCTTAGCATTCATTGTTGCAACACTCTGTCTTTATACGCAATAACATTCTGCCCTATTACGAAACAACACGGAACGCAGCAGCCGATGATGGCTACTGTGTTCCGTGTTGTTTTTTACTCTGTATTGGAAATATTTTTGTATATAAGAGCATTTCAAAAAAGTCCCCGATTTTAATTTTGCGCGTTATATAAATGAGTAAATCAAGGATTGTGTTTTTCAGAAGAAAAGTTGTCACAATTCAAAGGATAAAACACTTGAAAGAGAATAATCTTATTTTTGTAACTTTTTGGCTTACTGACAATCTAATAAATAGATTAAAAGGATGGGAGGGGTATGTATGGATGAGTTTGAAGTCATTTATTCAAAATACAGTCCTCTTGTTTTTCGATATTTGCTTTCCCTTGGTGGAGACTTTACGAGTGCCGAAGAAATAACGGCAGAAACTTTTTACCGGGCATATATCAATTTTGACAAATATAGAGGAGAAAGCAAAATTGAAACTTGGCTTTGTGCAATCGCCAAAAACGAGTATTTCAAGGATTGTAAAAGAAAAGCAAAAACAGCAACTGCGGAAGAAGCAGATTGCACATCTAATAAAGCAGACTTTGTTGAACACTTCATGGATAAGGAACAGGCTGTTACAATATATAAAATCGTTCACGGGCTTGCTGATCCATATAAAGAAGTCTTTTTGCTTCGGATATTGGGAGAACTCAGTTTCAAGGGAATATCAAATATTTTTGGAAAGTCCGAATCTTGGGCAAAAGTCACTTTTTTCAGAGCGAAGCTTAAAATAATGGACGCGATGGAGGAATCTATATGAACAATGTCACTTGCGGTATTGCAGAGGATCTGCTTCCGCTTTATATGGATGGTTGCTGCTCTAAGGATAGCCGACAGGCAGTTGAGGAACACATGAGAACTTGTGAAAAATGCAGAGAAAAATATCTTCATTTGCAGAACACTTTGCCTACCATTACATCCGAAACGTCCGACATAAGGACGGATGAAATTGCGCTTTCACTTTCAAAAAAAATGAGGAAACGAAAACTGTTTGTCACAGTATTTACGGTAATACTTGGTCTGCTGGCAGTACTTTTTCTCTTTTTTATGGGCAAGACAATGATGATATTGAGTGAGCAAGGCTCAACGGTATCTATTGATAACGTGGGAAGCACGGTCAACCTCTCTGAGGACGATTTTTCCTGTTCTGCGCAAGATATAGGCACTTATAATTTTTTCACCAATACAACGAAGATAATTGTAAGAACAAATGCTCCCTTAGACGAAGCTGTGACGGTGCGGCTTTGGAATACAGAAGATAAGAATGAAAATATTCTGTTGAGCCACATGGACGAAAATCAGGAAACCTGTATTTTTACTAATTTGTCGAGCCAGAACCGTTATTCAATCACCATAGATAATATGCCCGATATAAGTATAACGGTCAGTAGTCAGCTCACATTTTGGGAAGCATTTTCACAGGCAATGCAGAACAAATAAGTGCTTTTTGAGGAAGTAAAATGAAGAAAAACGATATACAAAGTTTAGTTGGAACCGCAATAGTTTCCGCAGTTGTGGTTGTCCTGCAACTGTTGGGGAGCTTTATTAAATTTGGAACTTTTTCGGTTTCACTTGTATTGGTGCCCATTGTTATTGGGGCTGCTTTATATGGGACAAAGGCGAGTACATGGTTGGGATTTGTCTTTGGCGTAACTGTCCTTTTATCGGGCGATGCTTCTTTGTTTTTAGCAATTAGTCCTTTAGGAACCATTCTAACTGTCATTACAAAGGGGTTACTCGCGGGAATGATTACGGGTATAACTTACTGCCACTTCGCATCCAAAAGTCGGCTATTTGCCACATTTTTAGCTGCATTTATCTGCCCGGTTGTCAACACAGGCATTTTCCTTGCCGGATGTTACATTTTCTTCCTTGAAGGAATCAAGGGAATTGCTCAGACTTTTGGGTTTGACGGATCGGTAAATCTTTTTATTTTTACCGTGCTAATAGGTGGAAATTTTATTTTTGAAGTCTTATTTAACATCATTTTGTGTCCTACCATAATCAGAATAGTTGATATTGGAAAGAAATCATAGAAATCAGCGGTGAATAGAGTTCAGGTTTTATTCATGGCAAGCAAGTATTTTCAAAAGGGGGTGGTTAAAATGTGCTAAATACATTGGGCGTTGAATCGAAGAAACTACAAACATCCATGTGTTCTCTCGTAGAAAGGAGCGTAATCAATGAAGAAGATACTGTCTATCGTTTTGTCGCTTTTGCTGGTGTGTTCGTTAGCTCCTATTTCAGCATTTGCTGCATCCGAGGAGCAAAGCACTGAAAAAGTAGGGGTTTTCGTGGAAGTCGTCGATGAAGATCTATCCTCTCTTTACGACTTTTCAACTCCCCGCCGCGCCAGAAGCGTAGTTGACCTTTCCACAGGTCAGGACACGTTCACTGTAGGGACGCTACAGGCAAACTCTACTTATCGGACGAATACATACAGCATTACGAAAAGTACAATCAAAATTGGGCTGCAAAGTCTTGCTGGTGCATCTCCGCATATCAAGGTTACCTTGTACAAGAGCAATGGAGTAAGTGTTGCTGCTACTACTATGGATCTCCCATGGTCAAGTCCTATGAGCGGCGGCACCACCTACGTTTCATTTACTAATCTCGATACGGCATATAACTATTATGCTGTCATCCAGAACATGGATACTGTACAAACGGGAACGATTTTGGGTATTGCAAAGCAGAAATAGTTGTGCTATATACCTACAGTTAAGTAGAATCAATTTTACCGT
>ULUE01083059.1_pt1 | contig 11617 bp, 9 predicted proteins | sample 1958211 | NCBI WGS metagenome assembly ULUE01 (sample SAMEA4835752, study PRJEB28245) | human gut metagenome | biome: gut microbiome; material: fecal sample | place: Denmark | collected 2008 | reverse complement strand
GATATCGTTTTCGTCGTTGACGATAACATGTCCACACTGATGGACTTCAGATACAAGCGCAAGTACGTCGCCGGAAACGGCGCGGACGGTCAGGGCAAGCGCTGCTCGGGTAAGGACGGCGACAGTCTGTATATCCGCGTTCCGCGCGGCACCCTCGTGCGCGATACCGAGACCGGCGGCATAATGCACGACATGTCGGACGGCAAGGACTTTGTCGCGGCTCGCGGCGGCAAGGGCGGCTGGGGCAACAAGCATTTTGCCACACCTACAAGGCAAGTCCCCCGTTTTGCAAAGCCGGGTCTGCCGGGAGAATCGCACGATATAACGCTAGAGCTGAAGCTTCTTGCCGATGTTGGACTGGTTGGCTTCCCAAATGTGGGCAAGTCCACCCTGCTGTCGGTCGTCAGCAAGGCGCACCCGAAGATCGCAAACTACCACTTTACAACACTGTTCCCGAACCTCGGCGTTGTCTATGTTGACGAGGGGCGCTCGTTTGTAATGGCCGATATCCCCGGCATAATCGAGGGCGCTTCCGAAGGTGCCGGTCTCGGCCACGATTTTCTGCGCCATATCGACCGCTGCCGTCTGCTGATACATCTTGTTGATGTTTCCGGCTCCGAGGGGCGCGATCCCGTTGCGGATTTCGACGCCATAAATGCGGAGCTTAAGGAATACTCCGCCGAGCTTTCCGAGCGCAAGCAGATAGTGGCTGCAAACAAGTGCGACCTCTGCGGCGACGATCGTGAGAATATAGAGCGACTTAAAGCGCATGTCGAGGCTCTCGGCTATGAGTTTTTCGAGATGAGCGCCGCAACGCACAGCGGAACGCACGAGCTTGTGAATATGGCCTCTGAGATGCTCAGCGAGCTTCCGCCGGTCATCCGCTTCGAGGCCGACTATGTACCGCCCGAGCCCGTGATCGACACATCCGAGGATCTGACGATTGAAAAGTATGACGACGTGTGGGTTGTCGAGGGCGGCTGGCTCCAGCGCCTTATGTCATCGGTCAACTTCTCGGACAACGAGAGCATGATGTACTTCGACCGCGTCCTGCGCGATAACGGCGTTTATCAGCGCATGGAGGATATGGGCATTCAGGACGGCGACACCGTGAGCATCTATAACCTCGAGTTTGAATACCGCGACTGATGCTACATTAAATAATGTAGAAAACGATGCCTGCATTTTGCAGGCATCGCTTTTTCTTTCGCTCTCTTTGGATTACTTCAGGCCGTTTTCGTATGCCTGGATCATCTTCTTGACCATCTGGCCGCCGACGGAGCCGGCCTGGCGAGCGGTGATGTCACCGTTATAGCCGTTCTTGAGATTAACGCCAACCTCGTTTGCAGCTTCCATTTTGAACTTCTCCATTGCCTCGCGTGCAGCAGGGACAACAAGATGATTGCTGGAATTGTTAGACATAGTTTTTACATCTCCTTTTCTGTATTGGGTACAGTTTCTTGACCCGTTACTTATCATTGCCGCAATGCGCCGTTATATTCTCGCTCGGAGCATGTAATTACTGCTAAAATCTTTGTACATACAAGATGTTGTGTCGCGATTTTTGCTGACCACAATCATGCAAAAATTTTATGTATTTATGTGGTTATGTCTACTTGACAATTATTTTAATTACTTGTACAATATCCTTGTATCTAAATCGTTACCGTTTTGTAATCGACAATTTGCAGCCGTTTTCGGCTCATCATCGTATTATACTACTCTTAAGTTTGACAGGAGTATTGTCCGATATGCGTAATATTTTCAGGATTTTCAAACATGATCTGAGGGCGCTTTATAAGAACTTTTTTGCCTTTCTCATCATCCTTGCGATCCTCATACTGCCGGCTCTGTATGCATGGTTCAACATCTATGCGTTCTGGGACCCGTATGGGAAAACCAAGGATGTTTCCATAGCCGTTGTTTCAAACGACAAGGACTATATGGATTCCGACGGCAACATCGTCAACATGGGCAAGGCGCTTATTGACGAGATCAAGGATGACGAAAACTTCGGATTTGTGTTCCTCGACGACGCCGACAAGGCGGTCAAGGATCTCTATGCCGGCAAGTATTACGCAGCAATTATCATCGAGCCTGACTTTACATATAATATGTACAACTTCCTGACCACGGATATGTACAACCCCACGATCAAGTTCTATCAGAACGAAAAGACCAACGCCGTCGCCGTCAAGGTCGTTGAGGCCGCCGGCGACAAGGTCAAGAAGATCGTAAACGAAAAGTACATTTCCACGGTTGTCGAAACGCTGTTTGACAAACTCAACTCCTTCTCCTCCGACGTGCAGGGCAACTCCTCTGCCGAGATGCTCAAGAACACGCTCAAGAAGATAAATGACAATCTCATAAGCTACAGCGGCACAATCGATCAGTTTATTTCCGCGAATAACTCGCTTATCGACACTCTCCAGCGCACGAATAATACTCTGAACTATTCAATTTACCTCATCGGCAACGAGAGAGTGAACATTTCAAAGCAGATAGTATATATCGAAGACACAAAGAAGGATCTTGCGCTTATAAACGACGAGGTCAACCGCATGCTCACCGAGCTGCAGGACTCTGTCAACGAGGCAATATACAAGCTCGACAGGCTCTATAACGGCGGTACCGAGGATGCTGAAGCCGCAAAGGCGGCTCTTGCGGAGCTTGAAGCTCAGTACAAGGAGCTTATCGACTACCTCACCCACTCGGGTCTTACAAACACAGAGGTTGAGGACGCACTCACTGCGCTCAACAAGCTCACCGACAAGATCACTCAGCTGCGCGATAAGCTTGGCCTCAACGGCGGCCTTAACGACGCACAGCAGACAAGAGTTCTCGCAGCGCACAACAAGAGTGCTATTGAAGCCGTGAAAACCGACTACGAGACCGTCGCGGTTCCGGCAGTTTACAAGGCCGTCACCGGCTATGACTACGAGGATCTCAACGACGCAACGCAGACTCAGCAGTCGATGGAGTCTCTCGTCGGCTTCATGAAGGAAGACACCAACGAGCGTATCCAGAGCATTCAGGCAAACCTCTCCAAGGCACAGAGCACCTCCGATCCCGAGGTGCGCCAGGAGGCACTCCTCGCCGCGCAGAGCGACACCAGAGTCGTTGAGCAGGAGATCACCGCACTCGGCGCAACGGCCGAGGCTGTCGGAACCGCAAGCGGAAGCGACACCTCCGGCGTTACCGGCGCCATTGACAGCGCGCAGAGCGACGCAAAGGACGCCGGCGCTATCCTCGACGATATTCTCAGCGGAAACCGCGACATTGACCTTATACGCGATCTGCAGCTTATAAGCGACGCTCTCGGCACCGTCCGCGTTACCCTCACCGAGAACGTTTACCCCATGCTCGACACGATGCTCAACAATCTTCAGGACAGTCTGGGCGAGGTATCCGCTCTGCTGCTTGACCTCAACGGCATTCTCGGCAAGACAACGCCCATCGTCAAAGAGCTTGGCAACACCTTCGGCGCAGTCAACAACGCTCTTATTCAGGTCAAGGATCTGATCACCTCCTACAGCGGCAGGATCGATGATTTCATCGAGATGCTCGACGGCAACCCCGAAAACGGCACGCTTCAGAACGTATTCGACTTCCTGAATGTCGATCCCGAGAGCATCGGCTCGTTCCTCTCAAGCCCCGTTTCCATGGTATCGAAGTCCGTATACCCCGTTGAGTCCTACGGCGCGGCAATGACGCCGTTCTACTCCATGCTCGCTATCTGGGTCGGCTGCGTCATACTCAACGCGATACTCAAGTGCGACGCGCCCATCCCCGTTCCCGAGGCTACCGAAAAGCAGCGATTCTTCGGACGCTATCTGCTTTTCTTCGTGCTCAGCCAAATTCAGGCGCTTATAACCATGCTCGGCAACCTCATCATTCTGGGCGTTGACTGTGTGCATCCCGGTCTGCTTCTGCTGTCGGGCGTATTCACCTCGATGGCGTGCTCGATGCTGGCATACGCCTTTGCCGTTGCCTTCGGCAACATCGGCAGAGCGCTGATCGTCGTCATACTTATCATTCAGATAGCCGGCTCCGGCGGCTCATACCCCATCGAGCTGCTGCCGAACTTCTTCCAGCAGGTCTACCTGTTCTTCCCCTTCCCCTACGCGATAAACGCAATGCGCGAGGCCATAGCTGGTCTGTATCAGAACCAGTATCTGATCTACATATTGCAGCTTATGCTGTTCTTCGTTATCGGCCTGCTCATCGGCATATTCGCAAAGCGCCCGCTTGGCGGCATAAACAAGTACATGAACGAACAGCTTGACAAGACGGAAATGATGTAAAAACTACAGGAGCAATCATTATGGATACTCAGTACGAAAAAAAGTATAACGAGCTGATGGCGTGCCTGCGGCAGATGCACGACAACAACGTCAGACGCATGAAAATGGCGCTGCGCAGTCTGCTGATCGTTCCGACTATCTTCCTCGTGATGCTGTTTTTCACCAACAGCTCAAAAACGATCTTCCTCGTTTTGTGGATAGTCTCCATGTTCATTATTGCCGCAATCCTCATCGTTATTGAGTATCAGGACTATACGCTAAGAAAAATGATAACACGGGTCGAACAAAGCGGCAGCGAACAGCCGAAGATCGCCGAAAGCGCCGCCGGCTCCGATCCGCGAGCCGAGGCGATACGCGAGTCTATACGCAGCCGCTCGCCGGAAAACGACGGCAAAGCCGGAAGCTTCGAGTATGACAACTACGAGGAAGCGCCGACCGGCAAGGACGAATAACACTCTACGAAAGCTGAGTAATGCGATGAACAAATTAAAAGACAAAACTTCAAACGTCTTAGCCATCATTCGCTCGGATATTAAGCGTCTGAGTAAGAGCGTTGTTGCGATCGTCTGCGTCTTCGGTCTGGCTCTGATCCCGTGCCTGTATGCATGGTTCAACATCATCTCGAACTGGGATCCGTACACCCCAGATTCGACGAAGAACCTCACCATCGCCGTTGCGAGCGAGGACGAGGGCACCACGTTCGTGGGGCTTGACCTCAATGTCGGCAACATCATTATAGAAAAGCTCAAAGGCAACAACCAGATCAACTGGCAGTTTGTCGATTCCGAGCAGGCGGTGCAGGACGGCCTGTACAGCGGCGATTACTACGCCGGTCTCGTCATCCCGGCCGATTTCAGTGATTCTCTGCTCGGCTTTACCGACGGCGAGTTTGAAACCCCCGAGATCATCTACTACGATAACCAGAAGATGAACGCCGTTGCTTCCCGTGTTACCGACCGCGCTCAGAGCATCGTCAAGAACGAGGTAAACAGCATTTTCCTCGCCTCCATCGTTGACGAGCTTTCAAACTTCACCTCAGTGTTCTCCGGCATCGGCAGCGACGCTTCCCTGTCGCTGGACGGTCTGGACGAGCAGCTTGAGGATATAAAAACCGACCTGCGCACCTATGTTTCCATCATGGACTCCATGGCAGCGGTCACGCAGTCGGCGCTGAACGTAACGACGATGACTAGCAATCTCCTGCCCGACGTCGTGAATATGCTCAACAACAGCCGCAAGAGCATATCCAACATGCAGGATCGCCTCGCGACCAGCAAGGAGGACGTCATCTACTCGGCCGACGCCATTCGAAACAGCTCCGAGCAGCTGCGCAACACCATCGAACGCCTTGACGAGGCGACCGGCGGCGACCCGGCCGGTGCCGGCAGCTCGTATATCGATTGGGACGCGCTCTACGGCGAGGGCGGCATAAACGAATACGAGGGCGAGATCCTCGACGATCTGTACTACGACGTAAACAAGCAGCTGCACGAAAGTGTCATCCGCTTTGACGATATTCTTCAGCAGACCAATATTGACAGCAACCTCATAAACTCCATGACCACGCTCCAGTCGTCGCTGGATAACCTCGATTCACTTATCGCGCAGATCCAAGGCGACGTCAACAGTCAGGCGCTCACGCTGCAGCAGTTCACCTCTGCCCTTGGCTCCTGCACGCAGAGCATAAACGGCACTCGCGAGGTCATGAACACCATGCTCGAGCTTGTCACGAACGTTCAGGCAAACGTTAACGAGCTGCGCTCGTCCGAGAGCGTTTCAAACATCCTCGACCTCATGCAAAACGACGTCAGCAGCCTTGTTGAATACCTCTCCTCCCCGGCTAACCTCGAGGTCGTCAGGGTATACGCGCTCGAAAACTTCGGCTCCGGCATGGCGCCGTTCTACACCGTTCTGGCCATCTGGGCAAGCGCGCTGCTGAGCGTCAGCCTCATGCATCCGCACATCAAGCGCCGTTCGGAATTCCCCACGCTCACGACCACGGAAGCCTACTTCGGCCGATACTTCGTTTTCTTCGCGATCGGCCAGCTCACGGCGCTCATAACCGTGCTCGGCAACCTCTTCTACATCGGCATCCAGTGCTATAACCCCTTCCTTTTCTGGCTTGCCGCGGCGCTCGCGAGCCTTGTCGCGACGCTTGTAAACTACGGCTTCGTGTTCGCATTCGGCAATGTCGGCGAGGCGTTCTCGATCATCGTACTGGTCATTCAGGTCGCAGGCTCCGGCGGCACTTACCCCGTCGAGATGCTGCCGAAGTTCTTCCAGGTGCTTTACGGTGTGATGCCGTTTAAGTACTCGATGAACGCAATGCGCGAAACTATCGCAGGCAGCTACAACGGCACCTATTTCAAATGTATCCTCGTTCTGCTGCTCATGGCGGCTATCGCGATCCCGGCAGGCATCCTGCTGCACACGGCCTTCAAGCCATTCCTGAAGCGCTTCAACGAGAGCAAGGCAAAAACCGCCGGTCTCATGCACAGCTGATAAACATTGAAATTTGATAAGAAAACGCACCGCACGAATTTCGTGCGGTGCGTTTGTATTCTTTGCGCTTACTGTGCTCTGTACAGGAATGTTACGACCTGACCGCGCGTGCAGGTTGCGTTCGGGGAGAAGTGCGTTGCGTCCGTGCCCTTGGTTATACCGTTTGCCACTGCCCATTTGACAGCCTCGTAGCAATATGAGCCGGGCGCTACGTCAACAAATCCGACGTTTCCGCCGACTGCCGGTTCACCTTCGGCGCGATACATGAACGTTACCACCTGGCCGCGAGTGCAGGTCGCGTTCGGCGAGAAGTGCGTTGCGTCGGTTCCATTGGTTATGCCGTTTGCGACTGCCCATTTGACGGCCTCGTAGCAGTAAGAGCCGGGCGCCACGTCAACAAATCTGACGTTTCCGCCGACTGTCGGCTCACCTGCTGCGCGCCAGAGGAAAGTTACTACCTGGCCGCGAGTGCAGCCTGCGTTCGGCGAAAAATGCGTCGTGTCCGTGCCCTTCGTTATGCCGTTTGCCACCGCCCACTGCACTGCGTCGGCGCAATACGAGTCCCTCTTCACATCCGTAAACGCATCGAGTACATCAATGCCGCAGCGTGTGCATTTGCCATCAACAAACTCATGGCCGAGGGCAGGAGTGTAGGTATCTTTATATATGGAAGGGTCACAGGTGCATCCATGCAGCGTATACCCTTTTTCGGTGCATGTAGGTTCAATGATCTTATCACCCGTATCATGAATGTGGATCATATTAAACTCAAAGCTATACACATATTTTTCGCCATCGGCAACTACATAAAGCTCAGCCGTCATCAAGGTCTTTCCCTTATACGGCACGGTGTAATCGATCTTAATCCGCGATGATGATATGTTCACATCATCCTTAGCAGAATAAGTGAGTTTCCCGGTGCTGTTATAAAGGGCAATGCCGGTCTTTGTGATATTAACGCTCTTGCCGAACACTGACGCAAAAGAAAACCGGGCATGTTCATAGTCAACGGCGCTCATCACATACTGTTCCCATGCAGGTTCATTATTTTCAGCCGCAAGGGCGCTCATTGGTGCTATGCTCATAACCATTACCAGCACGAGCAGCCAGCTTAATAATCTCTTTTTCATATTTCCTCCGTATTTTTCCTTATACATCAGCAAGTACAGCTTGCTTTAACTGATGCCGTCACTTGTAATAATAAGTAGTATTCTTAATAATATCAAGCGGTTAATATTCATTCGTCATAATTGCCATTTACGTTCTTGCTATTTTGTGCGTTTTTTACAACTTCTTTTTTCAACTTTTTTCGCAAAGCTATTGACAAATGCAAAACGCAGACTTATAATGCTACCAACCTACTAAGTTAGTAGTATTTATTCAAACCGAGGTAATCAATATGGTAGCATATATTGTCTTCCGATGTCGGACCCTTGAAAGTATCTGATCCACATAACAAAAATAATCATAAAAAACATTTTACTATTTAATTTTAAGGAGATAATATCATGTCTAAAATATACACTTCCGCCGATCAGCTTATTGGTTCCACTCCTCTGCTTGAGCTTACCCACATTGAAAAGAAGCACGACCTGAAAGCCAAGATACTCGCAAAGCTTGAGTACTTCAACCCGGCCGGCTCCGTTAAGGACAGGATCGCAAAGGCAATGATCGACGACGCAGAGGCCAAGGGTCTTCTCAATGCCGACTCCGTTATCATCGAGCCTACCAGCGGCAACACCGGCATCGGTCTTGCATCCGTAGCTGCGGCAAGAGGCTATCGCATAATCATAGTAATGCCCGAGACCATGAGCGTTGAGCGTCGCCAGCTTATGAAGGCATACGGCGCAGAGCTTGTGCTCACCGAGGGTGCAAAGGGCATGAAGGGCGCCATCGCGAAGGCCGATGAGCTCGCAAAGGAGATCCCCAACAGCTTCATCCCCGGCCAGTTTGTAAACGCCGCAAACCCGAAAGCGCATTTTGAGACCACCGGTCCCGAGATCTTCGCAGACACCGACGGCAATGTTGATATCTTCGTTGCCGGCGTAGGCACCGGCGGCACCGTGACCGGCGTCGGCCAGTATCTCAAGTCCAAGAAGCCCGAGGTCAAGGTCGTTGCAGTCGAGCCGAAGAGCTCCGCAGTTCTCTCCACCGGCGTTGCAGGTTCTCACAAGATCCAGGGTATCGGCGCTGGCTTTGTTCCCGACGTTTTGGATACCAAGATCTATGACGAAATAATCCCCGTCGAAAACGACGACGCATTCACAACCGGCAAGGAGATCGGCAAGAGCGAAGGCGTTCTGGTCGGTATTTCCTCCGGCGCTGCCGTATGGGCTGCCATCGAGCTTGCAAAGCGTCCCGAGAACGAGGGCAAGACGATCGTTGTTCTTCTCCCCGATACCGGCGACCGCTATCTTTCCACCCCGCTGTTTGCCGACTAATTATCACAAATAACACAGGAGGCTTTTTCCATGATTCCGAACAAAGAGCAGGCGCTTGAGCTGCTCAAAAAATATAACTCCGATCCTTTCCATATAAAGCACGGACTTATAGTTTCCGGCGTTATGGAATACTTCGCAAAAGAGCTTGGCTATGCGGACGAGGCAGATTTCTGGGGCGTTGTCGGTCTGCTGCACGACCTTGATTTTGAGCAGTATCCGGATCAGCACTGCATTAAAAGCCAAGAGCTGATGCGCGAGGAGGGGCTTGACGAATCGATCATTCACGCGACGGCAAGCCACGGCTATGCGATCACGGTCGATATAAAGCCCGAGCATCTGATGGAAAAGGTCCTGTATGCTACGGATGAGCTCACAGGTCTCATAGGCGCTGTTGCCATCATGCGGCCGTCAAAGAGCGTTGACGATCTGGAGCTCAAATCCGTTAAGAAGAAATACAAAAGCGCAAACTTTGCGGCCGGCTGCTCGCGCGAGGTCATCGAGCGCGGCGCAGATATGCTCGGTTGGAGCCTTGACGAGCTGATAAGCCGAACCATACTTGCGATGCGCGCGACCCCTGCAGCAACATGGGCGGAATGATGAAAGTATTGATAGCAATGAGCGGCGGCGTTGATTCCAGCGTCGCCGCAAAGCTTTTGTGCGACGAGGGATACGAGTGCATCGGCTGTACAATGAAGCTATACGATAACTGCGACGCCGGTCTGCCGCGAGGCCGTACATGCTGTAGTCTCGACGATGTTGAGGATGCACGCAGCGTCGCTTTCTCGCTAGGAATGCGCTACTATGTGTTCAACTTCAAGGACAATTTTCACGAAAAGGTCATCAAAAAATTTGCCTCCGGTTATCTCCGGGGGCAAACGCCAAATCCGTGCATCGACTGCAATCGGTATATGAAATTCGATAAGCTGTTTGAGCGTGCAAAGCTTCTCGGCTGCGACAAAATTGCCACCGGCCACTATGCGCGCATTGAGTTTGACGGCAGAAAGTATCAGCTCAAAAAGGCGCTGGATAAATCAAAAGATCAGAGCTATGTTCTATACATGCTCACTCAGGAGCAGCTTGCGCACACACTCTTCCCTCTCGGTTCTCTGCACAAGACCGACACGCGAGCTATCGCCGACACAGCCGGGCTTTCGAGCGCACACAAGCCGGACAGTCAGGATATCTGCTTTGTCCCCGACGGCGACTACGCCGCCGCAATAGAGCGGCTGGCAGGCATGAAAGCGCCGTGCGGCAATTTCATCGACGCTTCCGGCAAGGTTATCGGCACTCACCGCGGCATAACGCATTATACCGTCGGGCAGCACCGTGGCCTCGGTTTGTCACTCCCCGAGCGCAGGTATGTGTGCAGCATCGACGCCGAAAACAGCACGGTTACGCTTGGCGGCAGCGACGAGCTGTACTCGTCCACAGCCGAGGTTCGCGGCTTCAACTGGATCAGCGGCGAGACTCCGGCCGAACCGATCCGCTGCACCGCAAAGATCCGCTATCGGCAGCCCGAGCAGCCCGCAACGGCGATTGCCCACAAAGACGGCAGCATTACAATACAGTTTGACGCGCCGCAGCGCGCTGTAACCCCCGGCCAAGCCGCCGTTTTATACGACTGTGACACCGTACTCGGCGGCGGAGAGATTGTCAGATGACGTAATCTCCGCCGCGCTGCGCGTTCATAAGGTCAGCAAGCGTTATTCCGGAAAAATATTCACGGGTCAGGTCGTAGTATCCCTGCCAGACCGACAGTGTGCGGCATTCGGCCGCGCGGTGGCAGACCGGCGCGTTATCCTGAAGGCAGGAAACGGGCGCGAGATCGCCCTCCGCAAGCTTTAGTATTTCCCACAAGGTATACTGCTCCGGCGGCCTTGTGAGCCTGTAGCCGCCACCGATGCCGTGAACGCTGTCAATAAGCCCGGAAGACTTGAGTGACGGCATGATCTTCTCAATGTATTTTAGAGATATCTCCTGTCGGGCGGCGACCTCCTTCATGGGAATGTAGCTGCCGTTGTTGTGCTCGGCAAGGTCGAGCAGTATGCGTATTGCATAGCGTCCTTTAGTTGATATCATATATTTCACCTCGTGATCATTATACCACCAATCCCGTAGGTAAATCAATAATTTTTTGCGTGCAAAAAAGGCAGCCAAACGGCTGCCTTTTAATGCTTATGCAGTTTGCGATACGTCCATCGGATCGTACCCATTGCAGTGCATCGGCCAAAGGACATTCGTCCTATTGAACGCGAGGCACTAAAACTCAGTACAATGTCTATTGTCGAGATACCGCAGTAAAGACTGTTTTAAGCCTTATTTTGCCTTGGCAAGACCCTTCTGGCGAGCATACTCTGCTGCGCCGAGTGC
>ULUE01043389.1_pt1 | contig 11617 bp, 9 predicted proteins | sample 1958211 | NCBI WGS metagenome assembly ULUE01 (sample SAMEA4835752, study PRJEB28245) | human gut metagenome | biome: gut microbiome; material: fecal sample | place: Denmark | collected 2008 | reverse complement strand
AGCGCAAGCAGCGCCGAGAGCCGCCGCTGCTCCGACTGGCGTGAGGCGGCGAGGGTCTGGTAGAAGGTGAAATCCCTTGCGCAGAGGAGGATGACGTCCTCCCCGGTCATGCTTTCGATGTCCCGCTTTAAGCTCTCGGCGGAGGCGTCGTCGGGACACAAAACGAGCATGGGGAGACCCAAGCGCTGCCGGAGCGCCGAGGCAAGCTGCGCCCGGTGAACGGCGGAAAGTCCGGAAACGAGCGCAGGAAGTCCTCCGCTCTCCACAAGGTCGGGGAGGGCGGCGGCTTCCCTGTTTTTAAAAATTGACTGAGTTATAATGTTCATAACAAAATATTATATTCCTTTGCCGACAAATCGTCAAGAATCTAAAGACCCCACGGCGAGGCTTGAATATTTACAAATATCTGTTGATTACGCAACTATTGTATAGTAAAATGATATGTAATTTTTGCAGAATGGAGAATTGCAAATGAAAAAATTTATTACGCTTACGCTCGCTCTCATTATGGTTCTGGGCTGCTTTGCGGGCTGCTCCGGCGACAGCTACAAGGAAGACACCGTCATGGTCGTGAACGGCACCGAGGTCAGCTTCGACGAATACTGCTACTGGCTCGGCTACTCCGCAAGCTACCTCCAGTACGTATACAGCAACTACACCGGCAGCAGCGCCGTTGACTGGGACGCCGCCTCACCCTTCGACGAGAATCAGACCAACTTCGATTGGTGCGTTGCAAACACCAAGGAGACCATCGTCAAAAGCTGCATAGTCGAGGCGGAGTTTAACGACAGAGGCTTAAAGCTCAGCGACGAGGACAAAGCGGAGATCGACGAAACCCTCAAAACCGCCGCCGAGAATTGGTGCGGTGAGGGCGCCGACCAGGAAAAGCTCCGTGAGTACCTTGCGGGCGTCAACATAAACTACGACTACTACAAGAAGAACCTTGAAATGAACCTCATTTCAAACGCACTTTTTGCGGATATGTACGGCGAAAATGGGGAGAAGCTCAAGGAAGCCGACGTTCTCAAGTACGCCGAGGAAAACGGCTATGTGAACGCAAACCACATCCTCATTCAGACCAAGGACCCGAACGGCACCGTGGAGTATTCCGATGCCGAGATCGCACGCCGCACCGAGCTTGCAAAGCAGCTCTCCGACGAGCTTCGTGCGATAAGCGACACCGACGAGATGATGACCCGCTTTGCCGAGCTTAAGGCCGAGTACTGCGACGATCTCCTGTACCGTGCAAAATGCACCGGCTGCGAGAAGGTTTTCGGCGTCCACAAGAAGGACTTCGACGAGGGCAAGCTCACCTGCCCGAACTGCGGTACCGCAAACAAGGCGGATAATTTCATATACTCCGACAACGCCGAGGGCTACGAGTTTACCAAGGGCGCAATGGTCGAGGAGTTTTATAACTGCTGCCTGAGCCTCAAGGAGTACGAGGTCTCGGAGCCTGTTCAGAGCACCTACGGCTATCACATCATCGTGCGTCTGCCCCTCGACACGGCAAAGTCGATCATCGACCCCTACGCCAGCTCCACCATGACTCTTGCCGCCACCGTTGCGGATAATGAGTTCTCCGATATGCTCGACGGAAAGACGGAGAAGGCGACGGTCGAGTTTGTAAACGGCTATGAGGCGTCGAACTTCAAGTCGATGTTCACCGACAGCGGCTTTAAGCTCACGAGCTACGAGGACTACAAGGCAAGCAAGGAATCGAGCGACAAGTGATCGCCGAAGCGAGTTAAACGAATATGAAAAACTCCGAAAACGGGTTTCCGTTTTCGGAGTTTTGTTTACCCTGCACCTCTTACAGCGTTGCGAGCGCTCCGTAGGTCAGGATGCCGAGATTTTCGGAATAGATGCCGTCAAACTGGCTCAGCGGCAGGGGATTTGTGCCAAGCCCGACCTCGATCGTGTAGCCGGGACGGTTGAAATTCTGAATAAACCAGTCCTTGTAGCCCGCAAAGCCGGAGGCGTAGGGCGTATCCTCGACCGAGTAGCCCGACACGGCGGCAAACGCCTCGGCGATCTGCCGTGAGCGGGGCGGCTCGTAGTCGGCGTACTTCCAATAGATCACCCGCCCCTGCGAGTGGTACGACAGCGTGAGTGCCGGAGAGACCGACATCGTAAAATCGTACATCGCACGGCTTTCGGATGCAACGAGCGGCGCCGAGCCGACGTAGTCGGCGGGAGCGGGACTGACAAAGCCCAGCGCAAATTTGTTGTCCCGTGCCGTCTCCCAGCCTGCGGGGTATTGCAGATTGAGGTCAACGCCCCTGATGTTCGCCTTCCAGCCGGACGGGAACGGGATCGACGGATAGCGTGCGGCGATGCGGCGGGCAGCGTCAAAGTATTCGCCCTCGCAGATAGCCCCGGTCACGAGGTCGATGCCGTCGGGATTCACCGCCGGAACAAAGATGACCGTCGAAAGGCGGTACAGCTCGGCGGCGCTCTGACCGAAGATCACGCCCCCTGAGGCGTATGCACGGCACAGCTCCTCTATGTACTTAAACAGCATCGGCGTGCATATCCACTCGTTTGCGTGGTGCGAGGCGTTGTACACGACACGGTTTGCGCCCGTCCCGAAGCTCAGCGCGTAAAGCGGCTTGCCCATGACGCTGCTGCCGATGACGGAGCTTTTCAGAAACGGATAGCGTGCAGGCAGTCCCTCGGCGCAGTAGGCGACAAGATCGCTGCTCCAGTCAATGTCGGTCGGCACGACGGAAAACGGCAGCGGCACCTTCACGGTCGAGCCGAGGACGAGGTTTGCGGGGTCGATGCCGGGGTTTGCGGCGACGATGCTCTCAAGGCTCACGCCGTGCATCCGTGAGATCGACCACAGCGTGTCGCCCTGCCGGACACGGTGCATATATACTCCGGTGTACCACGGACGCAGCGCCGCCTGCGTCTGAGGACCCGCAATGCCGTCTGCGCTCAGACCGTTTTCCGCCTGAAAACGGATGAGCGCATTTCTCGTGCGTTCGCCGAAAACGCCGTCGGTGTCAAGCAGCGCATTCTGCGCACGGTTCAGCGCAAGCTGCAATAGCTGCACATTCGGACCTGTGCTGCCGTATTTTAAAATTTTCATTGTTTTTCCTTTCGTCAAAAGCTCAGATAAATCAGTGTGAAGGCAAAATGCTTAAATTTCACCTGCTTTATTTTACGCAGCCGAACACATACTTATAACGAGAAAACGGGGGTGAAAAATTTTGATTTTTAAAAGAATAACGGGCATTTTCGGAGCCTTGGTGCTGGCAGTCTCAATCGGCACGGCGGCTCTGGCGGACTCTCTTGCGGTCGGCGGCGAGGCGGTCGGTATACGCATCAGCGCAAACGGCGTTATCGTCGCCGGGACATCGGCGGTGGAGACGGAAAACGGCAGCGTCTCTCCGGCAGAGGAGGCGGGCATCAGAAAGGGCGACGTCATCGTGAAGCTCGGCGGCGTTGAGGTCAAAAGCGCCGAGGACTTTACGGCGGCGGTCGCTGCCCTGAACGGCGACGAGATCAAGGTGACGGTCGATCGTGACGGAAAGCAAAAGACCCTAAAGCTCACTCCGGCGAAAAGCACGGACGGAGCTTACCGTCTCGGACTTTGGCTGCGTGACGGCATAAGCGGCGTCGGCACGCTCACATTTTACGATCCGGAGACCGGGCTCTACGGCGCTCTCGGTCACGGCATCAGCGACGGCGACACCGGGCGCATCGTGCCGCTGAGCGACGGCAGCATTTTCAGTGCCGAGATCGTCGGCATAAAGCCCGGTCAGCGTGGCAAGCCCGGCGAGCTTTGCGGCGAGTCGGACGAGCTTTATGCGCTGGGCGACATCCGCATAAACTGCGGCTGCGGCATCTTCGGCGTGGCTGACTTTGACAAGTCGGAGATACTCGAAACCGGCGAGGCAAAGCAGGGCAAGGCGACGATACGATGCACGCTTTCCGGCAGCGAGGTCGGGGAGTACGAGATCGAGATCGTCAGAGTTTTTGAGCAAAACGGGCATAGCTGCTTCCAGATCGCCGTGACGGACGAAGCGCTGCTTGAGGCGACGGGCGGCATCGTTCAGGGCATGAGCGGCTCTCCCGTGATCCAAAACGGACGGCTCGTCGGTGCGGTGACGCACGTTTTCGTGAACGATCCGGCGGCAGGCTACGGTATCAGCATAAGCGATATGACCGAGGCAGCTCAAAGCTGCAACGAAGCGGCATAAGAAAAAACGGTGAGGAAACTCACCGTTTTTTCTTATTATTTATATTATTATATTGTCTCTGCGCCGAGGCGGGAGAGGACGTTCAGGAAATACTCCGGCAGGGGGGCGCTGAGATGAACGCACTCGCCGCTGCGGGGATGCACGAACTTGAGCTGCGCTGCGTGCAGGCACTGACCCTCCAGCCCCTTTTCGGGACAGGGCGCACCGTACAGCCCGTCGCCGAGGAGGGGATGCCCGATGTGCGCCATATGCACCCGAATCTGGTGCGTGCGCCCGGTCTCAAGACGGCAGCGCACATGGGTGTAGCCCCGATAGCGGGCGACGACCTCCCAGTGCGTGACCGCATTGCGGGAGTTTTTCTCCGTCACCGCCATGCGCTTTCGGTCGGTCGGGTGTCTGCCGATGGGGGCGTCCACCGTCCCGGAATCCTGACGCATACCGCCCCGCACGACCGCCTCGTACACCCTCGAAAGGCTCCTGTCGGCAAGCTGCGCCGACAGCGCAAGGTGCGCAAAATCGTTCTTGGCGGCAATGATAAGCCCCGACGTGTCCTTGTCGATGCGGTGAACGATGCCCGGACGCTTCTCGCCGCCGACGCCGGACAGACTGCTGCCGCAGTAATGCAGCAGGGCGTTAACGAGCGTACCGTCGGGATGACCCGGCGCAGGATGCACCACCATGCCCCGGGGCTTGTTTACGACGATAACGTCGCCGTCCTCGTACACGACGTCGAGCGGAATGTCCTGCGGCACAAGCTCGGTATCCTCACTCTCCGGCAGCACGAGAAATATCTCGTCGCCGGGGCTGCATTTGTAATTTTTCCTGACGGGCGCACCGTTTACCAGCACGCTGCCGCCGTCGATGAGCCGCTGCACGGCGCTGCGGCTGAGCGTTTCCACATTTTGAGCAAGGAGAGCGTCGATACGCTCGCCGCTCTCCTCTGCAATTATTCTCAATTCGTCCATATCACTTAAATTCGGAAAGGATGTCCTCAAGGCTGAACTCCTCGGACTCCTCCTTGGGCGGCATACGGAACTCCGGCGCCTCGCTCTTGGCGGGTCGGGCCGCCTCCTTCACCGCCGCAAGGTCAAGCTTCGGCGCCTCCGGCGTCTTTGCCTCAGCGGGCTTTTCCTCCTCACGCAGGGACGCCTTGAAGGAATCCCAGAAGGGGTCCTGCTCCTCGGTTTTTATGGGAGCGGATGCATCGCCCGTCTCGACGCTGCGGCTGTCGATCCCGTAGGAAAGCTCCGTATCGTCGGACTTATTTTCGCTGCGCTTCTTTGCGTGGGGCTTTTCGCCGTCGGACTGTTTCTTTGTCTTGGACTTTTTCCCCTTGGCGGGAGCCTTTTTGCCGTCGTCCTTATCGCCGACGAACAGGTAGATGATAAACAGCAGGCTTGCCACGACCAGCACGGCATCCGCAACGTTGAACACCGCAAAGTTAACGAACTCAAGCTTGAACATATCCACGACGTAGCCGTAGACAAGGCGGTCGATGCAGTTGCCGACCGCGCCCGCAAGGATAAGCACGAGACAGGTCGTCGCAAAGGACCCCTTAAAGACCTTCTTTGCAAGCAGCACCGCAACGGCGACTGCCAAAAGCACGGTCAGTCCGATGAACACCCACTTCATGTACGGCATATTGCTGAAGGCGCTGAACGCCGCCCCGTCGTTATGGACGTTTACGAGCTTGATGACGCCGCCGATAAGCGGCTGCTCTCCGGTGGAGAGGGTGATGTTCAGCGTTACCCAATACTTGAGCCACTGGTCAAGTATCAGCACTATGACTGCGATAATGGCATACAGCATGATAAAGGTTCCTTTCTTTCTATTCGGAACGAACGGGAGCTATCTTCCCGTTTCAGAGCTTTGAAACTACGTCGGCGCAGCGGGGGCAGAGACCCGTTTCGGGGTCCGCCTTCAGAGAATGCATCCAGCAGCGGGGACACTTCACGCCGGGAGCCTCACGGACGGAGATCTTAAGCTCCGGATTTGCGGAGCCGACGCCGGAAACGGCGTCCTCCTCGTCTGCGTCCTCGGAGATGAGGCACTCGGAGACGATGAACAGGTCACGGAGGTCCATGTCGGAGATGCGGTCGAGAAGCTCGGCGCCCTCGCCCTTGGCGCTCAGGGTCACGGAAGCCTCAAGCGGCTTGCCGATGCGCTTGTCGGCTCTCGCACGCTCAAGCACGCCGTTCACGTCGTTTCTGACGGAGATGAGCGTATCCCACTTCGCCATCTCTTTTTCATCAAGAGCGTACTCGGTGAAGGGCTTGTTCATCTCGTTGAGGACCACGTTGCGGCTGTCGTCGGTCTTTCTGTGCTTCATGGAAAGCCAGATCTCGTCACAGGTGAAGGCAAGGATGGGTGCGAACATCTTGGTCAGGGTGTCGAGGATGAAGAACAGTGCGGTCTGTGCCGAGCGGCGCTTGAGACCGTCCTTCTCCTCGCAGTACAGTCTGTCCTTGATGATGTCGAGGTAGAAGTTGCTCAGCTCGACGACGCAGAAGTCGTTGATGAGATGGGACACGACGTGGAACTCGTACTCGTCGTAGGCGGCAAACGCCTTTTCGATGAGAGCGTTGAGACGGGTGATCGCCCAACGGTCAAGCTCAAGCATATCCTCCGGCGCAACGGGGGAATCGGGGTCGAAGCCGTCGAGGTTGCCGAGGCAGTAGCGTGCGGTGTTGCGGAACTTGAGGTAGCTCTGCGAAAGCTGACGGAAGATCTCCTTGGAGCAGCGCACGTCGACATGGTAGTCGGCGGAGCCTGCCCAAAGACGGATCATGTCTGCGCCGAACTCCTTGATGATGTCGGCGGGATCGACGCCGTTGCCGAGGCTCTTGTGCATTGCTCTGCCTTCGCCGTCGACCGTCCAGCCGTGGGTGAGGCACTCCTTATACGGTGCGCCCATGCCCAGAGCGCCGACCGCAACCAAGAGCGAGGACTGGAACCAGCCTCTGTACTGATCGCCGCCCTCCATGTACATGGAGGCGGGCCAGAAGCCCTGATCACGCTTCATTGCGGCATAATGGGTGGAGCCGGAGTCGAACCAACCGTCGAGAGTGTCGGTCTCCTTGGTGAAGTGAACGCCGCCGCAGTGCGGGCAGACAAAGCCCTCCGGCAGAAGCTCGGAGACGTCCTTCTCAAACCATGCGTTCGAGCCTTCCTTCTCAAAGACGGAGGCGACGGATTCGATGCTCTCGTCGGTGCAGACGGGTTTGCCGCAGTCGGAGCAGTAGAACACGGGGATGGGCAGACCCCAGCGGCGCTGACGGGAGATGCACCAGTCGGCACGCTCACGGATCATTGCGCCCATGCGGTCCTTGCCCCATGCGGGCAGCCAGCGGACGTTTTCGCAGGCGGCGATCGCCTCGTCCTTGAAGCCGTCGACGGAGCAGAACCACTGCGGAGTGGCACGGAAGATGATGGGGTGCTTGCATCTCCAGCAGTGCGGGTAGCTGTGAACGATGTTCTCGGAGGCGAAGAGCGCTCCGCTCTCCTTCATATCGTTTAAGATGATCGGATTGGATTCCTCGGTTTTAAGACCGGCGTACTTGCCGGCGTAATCGGTGTGGCGGCCCTGATCGTCCACGGGAACGACCATGTCCATACCGTAGCGCTTGCAGGTCTGATAGTCGTCGGCGCCGAAGCCGGGAGCGGTGTGAACGCAGCCGGTACCGGAGTCCATGGTGACGTAGTCGGCAAGCACGAGACGGCTGGTCTTGGGCAGGAAGGGGTGAGACGCCAGCATATTCTCGAAGAACTCGCCGGGGTGCGTCTCCACAATGCCGTACTCCTCAAAGCCGCCGATGCGCATGACCTTCTCGACGAGCGCCTCCGCCATGATGTACATTTCATCGCTGCTTGCTGGCTTGACGACGGCGTAGCTCTCGCTCGGATGCAGGGCGATGGCGAGGTTGCCGGGCAGCGTCCAGACGGTGGTCGTCCAGATGAGGAAGTTGAGCTTACTGAGGTCGAGGTGCGACAGCTTTCCGAGATCGTCGTTCATCGGGAACTTGACGTACACGGTGGTGCAGGGGTCGTCCTGATACTCGATCTCCGCCTCGGCAAGCGCCGTCTCGTCGTGGGCGCACCAGTAGACGGGCTTTAGACCCTTGTAGATGTAGCCCTTGGCGTACATTTTGCCGAAGACACGGACCTCGTCCGCTTCAAAGCCCTTGTTCATGGTCTTGTAGGGATGCTCCCAGTCGGCGATAACGCCGAGGCGCTTGAAGCCCTCCATCTGAATACCGATGTACTTCTCGGCGTAGGCCTCGCAGGCGGAGCGGAAGTCGGCGACGCTCATCGCCTTGTGGTTGAGCTTCTGCTCCTTGATGATGGCGCTCTCGATGGGCATACCGTGGTTGTCCCAGCCGGGGATGTAGGGGGTGTAGTAGCCACGCATCGCATAGCTTCTGGTGATAAAGTCCTTGATGGACTTATTAAGTGCGTGTCCCATGTGGATGTTGCCGTTACTGAACGGAGGGCCGTCGTGCAGGTTAAACAGGGGCTTGCCCTCGTTTTTCTTGAGCATTTCGTTGTAGATGTCAAGCTCCTGCCAGTGGGCGAGCATCTCCGGCTCACGCTTGGGCAGACCCGCTCTCATGGGAAAATCGGTCTTGGGAAGATTCAGTGTGTAATCGTACTTCTGTGCCATAGCTGTAAACTCCATTCTTTCAGATGTTGCCGTTTTGTCGGCTGCGGAATAATCGGATACAAACGCAAAAAAGCGTGCTTTGGCGGCACGCCTTTTCGCCGAGAGGAGCAACCCGCTCAGTTGTCCTTTGAGAACATGAATACCTGAGTGTTGCCGTTGTCCGGCTGATCGGCTTCTGCCTTGGCTGAATTGCTCTCGTTCTGTATTCGGGCGTCCGCAGGAGCAGCGTCGTACTTAACGCTGCGGGATGCGACGCTTATGGAGTCAAGATTTGCAAGCTGCTTCTGGCAAAGCTCCTTCATGGTCTCAAAGAACTTTGCGGAGCTGAGCTTTGCCTTCTGGAGGCGATCCTCCTCCTGAGCGATCCTCTCGTCGATGCTGCCGATGGTTGCGGCTGCCTTTGCCTCGGCCTCGGAAACGATGGCGGCTGCACGGCTGCGTGCGTCGCTCTCGATCTGAACGCTGAGCTTCTGTGCGGAGAGGATAGCCATATTGAGCGCACTTTCGTTGGTGCGGTATTCCTCGATCTTGTCAACAAGGACCTTCATCTTCGCCTTGAGAGCGGAGTTCTCCTTCTGGATAGCGCCGAGCTCCGCTGCGAGAGAGTCCATATAATCGTCCACGGCGCCCATTTCATAGCCGCCGAACACTGCCTTTTCAAAGGTTTTTTCACGAATATCCTGAGGGCTCGTCATATCAAAATCCACCTTTCTTTATTTGCGGGTCTGTCTGTTTCAGAAGTATATGCCGCTGGACTCGAAGTCTTCCACGGCGTCTCCCACCAAATCAACGTTTGTGGGGGTGAGTATATATGCCTGTGCGGACACACGCTTTATCTTTCCGCCCAGCGCAAAAGCGACGCCGGAAAGGAAGTCGATGAGCCTGCGGGAGACCTCCTTGTTCGTCTCCTCAAGGTTCATAAGCACGGCTCTGCGGTCACGGAGATTCTCCGCAATTTCCGCCGCCTCCTCAAAGGCTTCGGGCTTGCATATAACAAGCTTCATCTTATTGCCGCCCGCTCTTTCTGCGGGGCTTGCGTATGAGGGAGAAGTGCGGGTCTCTCTCTCACGGCGGGCAAAGACGCCGCTGCGGGGAGCCGCTGCGGGCTTTTCCTCCTCAGGCTCCGAGTCGTCGTACTCCTCGGTGAAGCCTTCCCCCTCCTCGTCATATTCTTCGCTTTCGATAAAATCATCTTCGTCGTCGTTAAAAGGGCGTGCGATCTTCTTCAGCTCGTCCAGGAATGCCATCGGCGCACCTCCGAATCTTATTTGGTCCCGTAGTCTCTGGCACCGAATATCCCGGTGCCGACACGGACGATATTTGCGCCCTCCTCAATTGCGGTTTCGTAGTCGGCGCTCATACCCATGGACAAAAAGTCCATACGGATATTATCGTATTTTTTTGCTCCGATGTCAATAAAAAGCTGCTTCATTTGAGCAAAATACGGGCGATTTTCTTCGGGAGAAGCGCAAATCGGGGGTATCGCCATAAGCCCTCTTACCTGCACGGAGGAAAAATGTGAAATCTTTTCCGCAGCGCAAATAAGCTCTCCCGGCGCAAAGCCGCTCTTGGCTTCCTCGTTTCCGATGTTCACCTCAAGCAGAATGTCCTGCCTGATGCCGAGCTTTTTCGCGGCAGCGTCGATCTTTTCGGCAAGCTCCACGGAGTCTACGGAGTGGATAAGCGCCGCCGTTCCGACGACGAATTTCACCTTGTTTTTCTGAAGATGCCCGATGAAATGCAGCGGGCAGCCCTCGTATGCGCCGGCTGCGTTTTTCTCGCAAAGCTCCTGCACACGGTTTTCGCCGCAGATATCGACGCCTGCGGCGATCGCCTCACGCACACGGTCTGCGTCGTTCATCTTCGTTGCGGCGCAAAGCAGAACCTCGCTCGGCGCTCTGCCGCTTCTTTCCGCTGCGAGCGCAATGTTTTTCTTTACCCGCAGCACGTTTTCAGCAATGCTCATCTTTCTATGACCCTGCCTTCGTGTATATTTTCGCCCGATACGACGACCTCCATACCGACCCGAAGCTCGTCGCTTCTGACGGTAACGCTGTCGCCCTCGGTATATAAGACCTCGACCGGGACCCTTTTTGCAAGCCCCAGCGAGACGGTGTAAACATATTTTTCTTTGCCGCCGTGCAGCGCCTTAAGCGGCAGGACGATGCCGCCCTCGCCGGGAAAGCTCACCGTCGCATTTGCACGGCGCTCGTACAAAACGGAGTACAGCCCCTCCCGCACACGGAGTATCACGGTGCCGTCATGCACCGACTGCACCGTTGCGGGGTAAGAGCGCTTTAGCGTGAGCGTGACCTTTTGCCCCTCACGGAAATCGCCGTCGCCGCAGGAGGCGGCAAAGTACCAGCTTGCGCCGTAGACGATTCGCCCCACGGCGTCGGCGTTGTCGCTCTTTTTGAGGCTCGGATAATCCTCCGGCGCTGCGCCCTCGAAGCCGTCGAGGTACGAGCTGAAGTAGCCGGAGCATGGGGCGGCAAAAAAGCTTATGCCGTCGTCCCGTGCGAGTGCAGGAATAACCGCACCCTGCCCCGCTTCGTCGCGGAGGGCAAAGTATGCGTCCCCGTCTGCGTCCGCTATGCACAGCACGCTGCCGCCGCCGACATACTCCCCCTCCCTCGGCAAAACGACGGGTGAGGAGATGCCGCAGGAAACGACCGTCTCGCTGCGAAACACCGTGCCGTCGAGCGCAAGGTCCGGCGCCGAGGGCGCCGCCTCGCACACGGCGATGACG
>ULUE01078495.1_pt1 | contig 11667 bp, 14 predicted proteins | sample 1958211 | NCBI WGS metagenome assembly ULUE01 (sample SAMEA4835752, study PRJEB28245) | human gut metagenome | biome: gut microbiome; material: fecal sample | place: Denmark | collected 2008 | reverse complement strand
CCTGCCGCCGATGCTAAACAAGAACAGAAAAGAGAAAATCTTCCTGACATCCCTGACAATGTCTGCTCCGAAGAATGGCGCAAGAAGTGGCGCTCCCTGATTGGTATAATCAAAGGCATGGCGGAATATGCAACCTATGAGGATAAGCTGACGGCGGAAGAAAAGAACTCTCTGAATGACATCTTTACTTACACTTCAAAAATTCTAACAAATGAGAAGCGTAGCGATGAAGCCGAGAGTATGCGGGCTTGCCTGAAACGCATTAGTGCCGACAACGATGGGCTTGGTGCGTGGGCTCTCGGCTTATGCGTAAAGCTTATTGCAATTCGTGGAAACGCAGGCGAAAAGAAATCAGCGCAGTATTACAGAACTGTGGTGTATAACGAAACAACTGAGAACTCTGCTGGCTTGATAGCGGATGGGCAAGAAAAGTGGAAGCAGATTTGTCCGGGAAAAGCCACAAAGTCGGTGACGACGGGATTTAAGTTTGATATGTCTGTTTTCGATGAGAACTAAATAAACTGATAGAAGCCTACCGGAAACGGTGGGCTTTTTTATGTCTGTACAAGAGAGAGGCACAAAGATTCTAATGATTTCTTATATTTTATAGCAACAAGAACCATGGTTCCAGAACGAGTATCAAAAGCAGTACATTAGTTTGTACTCCCAAAATGAAAATATTGAAATTGCGTTGACATTGACATTCAGTGTGGTATAATAGAATCAATGAATAGCAACAAAGACCATGGTTCCAAATCATCACAGAGAGACACATCATTTACTAAGCAAAACCCTTGAATTCAACTAATTATACTGTGATGAGGTGCTATCATGAATTTGTATCAATTGCTCAACTCCAGAACGGAACTCGACTGCCCTGCTATTATTGGTGATGTTGAAATGCCCGCCGACATCTGCTGGGATGAAAACGGACGGGTTACGCAAGAGGGCTATCTCGCCTTTCGGTCTCTCATGGACTGTGGAGTAGTCTATGATGAGGAAAAGAACTTTCTTGACATTCCGGACGGGAATCCCACCGAAGGTGAACGCTTCGTCTATGCTCTTGCGGGTTATGTTGGCCAAAAATATTACCATACTTGGTTCTCCGAGTATGGTGAAAACGCCCCCTGCGAGTGTAGCCACTGTGACCGTGACGGCTGCGTACATCGTGAGTCGTTCCGCCGTCTGCTGAAAAGTGTAGGCGGTTTGGAATTATGCCCAATGTTTAATGAACAGTGATAGGAGGACAAAAAAATGGCTATGGTAATTGCCCCTGTTATCGGACAGATTTACCGTAATGCTAATGGTTTCGAGTATTGCTGTGACAGTATCGATGAAGGCGTTCCGGTAATGGTCCGTCTAAGAGATGGCTGGACGATTAAAGCGCATGTCGTATATCAAGAAGATAACGGCGAAATCCACTGGTCATACTCGACCGGAGGACACTGGAGGAATGGCTATGGAGACTGAAACTTGGGTCCCGATTGCAGAAGCTCGGCAATATCGTCTCTATGATGGGTATGTTACAAACTGCCTTGCGGGGATGTGTAAGAATCCGGATGCAATGTGTGATGCTCTTAACTGTGCCACAGTTGAAAGCGGAGAATTTGCAATCACCTTAAATGAGGTCTGTGGTGAACATCTTGAATCGAAGATATGGCTGAGAAGTTATGATAGAGATTTATTGAATCAGCTATATCTCCAAATAAAGATTGGTAATCTCCAAACGACAAATACCATCCTTGAATATGCGGAAAAGCAAGGCAAGAAACTTGCTATTGATAAGAACTATTCGTGGCGGAGAGAGCATGATGACTGGGAAGGCTACGGCGATTGCTCAGCCTAAAGTAAAACAAAAATATGTGAGGTGCATTCGGAAAGAATGCACCCTGCATTTTTAGCATAGACTAATAGCAACAAGAACCGTAGTCCCAATTCGGAACAAACCATAACAGAAACGAGGACAAGTATATGGCTGCACAAGTAATCACAGTGGCAATTGAAAAGGGCGGTGCTGGTAAAACAGTAACGGCTCAGAACATAGCTTATCTGATGGGAGACGAAGGAAAACGGGTTCTCTGTGTGGATACTGACCCGCAGGGAAATCTTACGACATCTTTGAGTGGCGGTGAGTTGATAACCAGCCCGATGTTTAGAGGGAAAGGACTCTATAACCTCATCAACGGATACATGTACGGCTCAAAAACTGAAGATTACATCCAAGAGACCAATTACGAAAATGTCGATATGATTCCTGCAAACGCATCCACACCCAGAATCAATACCTGCATTCCGCAGATTTTGGAAGATGTTTCTGAAGGACTTGAAGATGGAGACCCTCGAAAAAATATTTCCGCAGAGAGCTTTCTTGATTATTTTCTGAATCAGGTCAAAGAAAACTACGACTATATCGTTATTGATACGCAGCCGACCCGTGATGCACTTCTCTTAACGAATGCGTTGGCTGCTGCGGATTATGTACTTATCCCTATGATGCCGGATGCTTATTCTGAAACTTCTGCATTTCGAACTTGGGCTATGTGCAACGGGCTCAAGGAAAGCGGCAAGTATCATATCAAGGGAGCGGGCGTATTCTTTACAAATTATGACAAGAATGCGGCTTCTTCGCGCCTTGTCATGTCCCAGTGCAAAAAGGAACTCGGCTCCTCGCTATTCGATATTGTTGTTCCTGCGAGCCGTAGTGTCGGTATGTCCATCAATAAGAATGTGCCGGTTTGCTACATGGCAAAGACCCAACCGGCTGCTAAAGCCTTTGTTGAAATCTACCACGAATTGAAGAACCGCCTTGCAGATTTGGAGGTAAAATAAGATGGGAATGAAGAAAAAAACAGGTGTCCGAGAGCAAAGCATTCCCGGCAAAAAACAGCTTTCAGAGGCAAATCGCAACAATGCAGGAAATTGCTTCGCAGATGCAATTGAAAGCACGGAAGGCATTGAATGGGAAAGCCGTGACATTGCACTTTCGGACATTAGAATCAATGACGACAACGCAATTTTCCGTTCGCTTGATGACGAGGAAGATATTCACAGATTGGCAGAAGATATTAAGCGTAATGGCTTACTACATAATCTGGTTGTTTTTCCGGAGCAGCAAGGTAAAGAAACGGTCTATGTGCTGCTCTCTGGTGAACGCCGCTATAGGGCGTTGATTTACCTTGACAAGCAGGGTGACGCCAATTGGAATAAAGTCAAGGATTGCCATGTGATTACCAGTAAACTCTCCGATAACCAGAAGAAAGTTCTGCTTTACACCGCAAACTTGCAGGTTCGTGGCGGCTTCGCAAACGAAAAGATTCGCCGCAAGGCTATCACTGAGTACATTGCCTGTTTGCAGGAAGAGCCTTATAACCTGACTGAAGCGCAAGCAAAAAAAGCTGTGAAAGAGGTCGCTTCGCAAGCAACCTCCGAAAAACAGATTAACCGAGATTTTCGTATCGAGAACAGCCTCAATCCAGTCCTTAAGCAGTTGCTTGATGAGGACTTCCTTATGCGTGTTGAGTGCGAGGACTATGTTAAGTTTGATGATGATAAGCAGCAAGTCATTGCTGAGAAGATGAGTGCGCTTAAAGCTGCTACTCGCAATGACGATGCCGCTTCTGTGCAATTTCAGAACGACATCCATAAGGACTATACGAATGCTATCACTGTTGCTCTGAAAGCAAAAACAGAAGACGAACTTAACAATCTGTTCCAGAACGCAAACAATGAGTTCGACGAATCTCTTGCGCAGTTGCAGCGAGAAAATAAGGAAATCGCATCCAGAAGAGAAAGAAAGACGCAGTCTAGCGGTGTGACCTTTGCCGAAAAGACGCTGAAACCTATCACCGTGAAGATTAAGCGTAAAATGGAAAGCGATGGCTATAAGCGGAAAGTTGCCAAATGGACTCCCGAAATGAAGAACAGTGAAGTTCAGTATCTGGATGAGTTGATTGAAATGGCACAGAGCATGAAAGCAATGATTGAAAACGCCGAATAAGGTGGAAAGGAGCCAAATGAATCTGAGATTTACTTCGCCGGAGCACAGACAATATTTTGCAACTATGGTCAGCGGGGACAAGCCGACAGACGCGATTTACTATCTGCTCGGTGCAGATGATACCCTGCGAAACAATATCTCTGATGTACTTGTGGATGGGGAACTGCGCAAAAATGCCCTTCGGGATAGTTGGCAGACATCTACAAGCAAGAAGTATTATGCGCTGGCGTTAAATCTCTTATACGATTTGACTTACCCTGAAGCCGAGCCTGCAAGACTGTGGGCAGAGACCAGTGATGAGGTTGCAGAAGTTTTGTTTGAGGCAATCGACATCTATCGTGGTAAGGGCGGCTATGACCAAAACATGGTCTTCTGCAATTGGCTCAATGACTAAACTCAGTTGGTGATGAGTGTGAATGAAGATAAAATCAAAATCAACATCCGAGTAGGGGAGAAACTCAAAAACATCTTGGAGGAAGAAGCTGCTGTCGAAGACCTGCGTATCGGAACAATGGCGAATATCCTTGTAAAAGAGGAACTCGACAAAGTAATGGCCGTTGGGGTTTCCCACTGCTATACAGTTGACGGAAAAGACTACTGGGTGATGAAAGAACCCATAGATACATACCCGGAAGACTTTTATGTGTTTCCAAATCAGGAAAAGGTAGACAGCTTTATGCGAACGAAGCCTGACGAGAAAAAGAAATATCCGCAGATTTCGTTTTACTTTACTCCGGAACAAATGGAAGTGATGGAGCAGCTAGTGAAAAAGCAGGGTGTTCGGTACACAGTGCGAAATGGCATTGTGAAATCGTATCGATACATTGTCGTAGGGCTGCTCTTGAACCATCCGCTGTGCAAGGAACTGAATGCTGCTGCAAACGGTTAATGTGTTTTCTGTAAAGGAACTGTCATGATGAAGAAGCAAATCGTATTTGGAACAACTCTTGCGACATTGGCGCTTTGCTTAGCTGCCTGTGGCGCAAAATTTCAGAAGTGACTCTTCCGGCCATAATGGCAGTCAAGCAGGGAAGTACAGAGAAGTGTCTGCTCAGTATTTGGCCTCTCAGACGCTCTCGGACGAGAAATTGCGAAAGGCGATAACGGATGAGGGTGTGACCTGAATGAGCTCAGACGACTCCGTAGCCGCCGTAGACGGAGACGGTCACATTACTGGTGTTGCACCCGGCACAACGACCATTACGGTATCGAGCGCCGCTGGAAAGGTGACAGGAAGTACAGAGGTCAAGGTAGCCATCACGCCAAGTAGCGGTGAGGCACCTTAAACAGCGGAACATGTCATCAATGGAGAGGATGAAGTGGCGCTTGAAGTCAAGATGACCTCAGAGGCGGCTACGAACGCGTCTCTCGCGCTTGAAAGCTCAGACGATGCCGTGGTCACTGTATACGAAACAGGCACTCTGAGGGCGGCCTTTGACGGCGACAGCGTGATTGCTACCACGGCGGTGCATGATGTGTTTATTTACAGACAATGTGAGAGACATCATCGACAATGAGTATCAGAGTATAGTTTCTCAGTTTATCACTCTGGTTGATGGAAAGATGCTCTAAGCAAAGCTGAAAAGTTGCATAATCTATTACAGAATGTATATTGCACGAAGCACAATACAAATCGTATCACGATATATGGCGAATGTGAGCAAAATAAATATTTGATGCAGTATGTGAATCAGTGACGGAGGATATATCGATGGATACTTTTGGTGATATTCTGAAGAGGAGCAGTTATCTCAATCACGAGCTTGTAATTGGTGGAAAGCATACCGGCGAACGAATCGTGTGGACACCAGACATGCGAATTGCACCGATTGGAGAAGTGTATTTTAGGTCCTTCCTTAATTCCGAAGCTCGCGTGGATACGAATGAGTGCGCTATCTACTCATCCTTTGATTACTGCCCACGGATGGTTAGAGAATTTCTCGACAGCCATCAAGGAAAGGACATCGAGAGAGCAACGGCAAAGGAACTGTTCTACAGAGTAGGGGAGCTTGCACCTTGCGATTGCGCTCACTGCAATGACATGGAGTGCGGAAGCCGAGATATGTCTATGCGCTTTCCGCGAGGTATCGGCGGTATCAGCGCTTGCAAACTGCTTGAATGGAGACCTTCGATTTTTTCAATTTGAAAAAAACATAAAAAATACCCGTAAGTGTAGCTGCACAACTACGCTTACGGGTTTCTCTTTTGCATCGGGTGCATCAGAGGTCCTCCTTAATTCGGTTTTCTGTATTTATTGTTTGCTTGGATTGTCAATGCTCGCCAGAAGCCAAACGAGGTACTTGGAGCCTTGTCCAATGGAAATGGTCATTGGTGTATCCAGTGGAACGGTACGCATGTCTACCGTTGAGCGCAGAGCTTTGAATTTGCGCTCAGGTCTCGCCGTGAGAATGACTTTCTTGTGTCCGAGCTTCTCATCGTTTATCTCAAAGTAGCAGGAGATACAGCCGGACTTGGTATAGACCTTCTCGCGCAAAATGGCTTTGAATGGACAGTTGATGTCAGCTCTCGTCAAGCCGATGTTGTCGGGAAAGTTATATTCCCGATACTGAATCCGGCTCAGAGAACGCTGGTCCTGACGAAGAACACGCGAATCTGAATTTAGATTTGAATTCAATAGAATCACTCACTCTCTATACAAAAAGTCAAGGCAGCAACTGCCGCCTTGCTCTACCAATATGTTACACCACGATTCCGAAGAATGTCAAGGCGTTGCAGCAGCATTGTTACAGCGTTACTTGCGCGGGAGAAATGTGACCTTCTTATACGCATCTCGTAATGTACATTACAAGCATTAAGCTACCATTAGAGCAGTTAAGCCACCATTATAGGCGTTTAGTAGCCATAAAAGAGATTAACTGACCATAAACGGCTCTAATGAACATACGGGGGCATTAAGTGACCATTAGAGCAGTTAAATAGCCATAAAAGCAATTAAGCGACCATAGGAGGCATTAAACGACCATAAGGGAAGTTAAGTAGCCATAAACGCCGTTAAGTAACCATACGCGCCGTTAAACTACCATAAGAGCCATTAAGCATCCACAAACGAGTTCTAGTAGCCATATACGCGTTTTATGAACATAAGAAAGAAAATACCTGTGGCGAAAGCATTCTACTGGTTATATTCTTGGAAGAGGAGCGAACACGCTGCACACAGGTGAAGTGACCACAAGAAGAGTGGAGGCTCAAAGTGGTTCCTTAGTCTAACTCAAAGCAAAGTGCTTGCGGCAGGGTAGGGGAGAATGAACGAAATATTGGAATGGGGTGGAATCGAAGCCTTCTCTAAGGCGAGTCTATTATATCTCGAAATCTGAGAGAGGGGAGAGGGAATGGTTCTGCCTGAAATAAATAACGCTGTGACAATGTTGACATACTGAGCTACTTTCGAGTATAATAGAAACGGAACAAGCAACGCGAGCAATGACATTGCTCACTGCTTGCAGAGGGCTCTGCCCCCTGACCCCTGATGAGCCGTTCGGGCCCTGCGGGACCCTCACGACTCAAAATGTCCCACCCTGCGGGCGAGAACCCCTGCTCGCTGCGCTCGTCAAAAGCGCGGCTGCTTTTACTCAGAATTACCACGAAAGGAGAGATGGCAATGTTCTATTACATTTCAGATATTCACACAGAGCACAAAATAAACTTCGAATCATTGCCAGAAGTTATGCCAGAAGAAGAGTTCACAAAAATCATTGCCGGAATCGTAGACGAGGTCTTTGCCTCTACTATGCCGCACAACGATGACGACTACCTCTTCATCATGGGCGACACTTGCGAGAGTACCCACATTGGCAATCTCTTCTACAGCCGTTTGGTACAGCTTTGGAAGCCAGACCATATTATCGTAACGCTGGGCAACCATGAACTTTGGACCGCCGACCAACAGTGGACGGATGAAGACGAGAAAATCAAGCCAAATTTGAAAGCCATCATTGCGGCTTGGCGTAGAGTCTTCGAGAAGTTCGGCATTATTTTCCTCCAGAACGAAACCTATGAACTACCCAATGAGAACGCTGTTGTCCTTGGTGGTCTCGGCTTTTCTGGGCGTAATGACTATTTTAATGCTTGCAATGGGATGTATCTTCGAGTGCTCACTACCAGACGACAGGACCAAATCCAGAGTAACATCTTCGATAAGCTCTACAAAGAGACCGTGAAAAAATGCGAAAGCGAGGGCAAGAGCCTGATAGTGCTCACTCACAATCCTTGGCGTGATTGGCATAACGGCGACATCGAAAAAGAGCCTGTTTCTGTGCCAGTGATTTATTTCTCCGGCCATACGCATAAGAACACTTGCAGCAGAATTGATGGAGTCAATGGTCAGAAATGGTTTTACGCAGATAGTCAGGTAGGCTATCCGCAGCGTCAGATTTATTATGTAAAAGTGGTTCCTGAGCTGTGAGAGGAGGTGAATAATAGTGGAAAAGCCAAAAGCAGAGGGGAAAACACACTTCAACTTAATGCTGGAGCCAAATATAAGCGACAAGGTTGAGAAAAAAGCAATGGAGATGGGGATGCCTAAAACGCAATACATTATCCATTGTATTGAGAACCAGCCTGCAATCCCCACCATCACATACCAGACCGATGACCTCAATGACATCCTCGACATCCTCAGTGATGTGAAACGGTCACTAGAAGGTCTTACAGACGGCTTAGTTCTGACAGGAAGCGTTACCGAACGAGACATCCAGCGTCTGTTGGAGATGAATCAGCAGATAAACGAGCAGTATCTCAGTCTCGTGCAAAAATACGACACGCAGCGAAATCAAGTTATGAAGACTGCCCGCCGACTGGTTCGAGAGTGGAAGCAGTCAGAGCAGAAAGCCAAGAAGGAAGCTCCCTGAGAAGGGGAGATACTCTTTTATGCGCAATAAATAACAGAATGACAATGCAAACATAATGCAGAAAAGAAAGAGAGGTGAAACAAATGGCTTATACCAGAATCCACAGTATCAAGCGAACAGTAGATAAGAGCTTGGACTACATCAAAAACGAAAAGAAAACGACCTTCATCGGAGGCAAGGGGAGCAAGGATGACCTTCAAAGAGCCATGCAATATATCGCCAATGCGAAGAAAACCACAAGCACAGTAAGCAAAGAATATCGCTTCGTTGAAGGATGGCAATGCGACCCGCAGTTCGCCACCTACCAGTTCGAAGAGACAAAGAAGAAGTATCTCGAAGCTCACGGTGGACGAGAAAGAAACACGACAGGTACGCCAACAATCGCCTTCCACTTCATACAATCGTTTGACCCAAGCGTGACCGACCCGGTGCTAGTCCATCAGATTGGGATGGAACTCGCAGAAAAAATAGGAGATGGCGGATATCAGTGTGTGGTCGCCAGTCACATCGAAGGCTCACATGTGTTGCATAATCACATTATCTGTAATGCCTATCCAATCGACCCTTACGGACACAAATATCATCGGTCAGTTGCGGAGTACCAAAAGATTCAGCAACTGAGTGATGAAATCGGTCTGAAGTATGGAATCGAGCCAATCATCAGCAACGATGAAAAAGAGAATGCCTCTATTGGAATCGGCGAACTGAGCGCCAAGCAAAAGGGGCAAAGCTGGAAACAAAAAGTCAAGGATGACATCGAGAAGATGAGCGACATATTCGACAACTGGGACGATTTCAAAAATGCTCTCATCACGAACGGTTACAAAATCGAAGAACATGATGGCTATGTCAAATATGAGTCTCCATATAGCAAACGCTCAGTCAGAGATAGAACTCTGGGTGAATCCTATACGAGAGATTACCTGAAAGCCCAATGGAACCATGAAGAAAAGAAAGAGTACGAGAAGCGCCGCGCCGAGAAAAAGACGGCTGCGGAAAAGAACAAGCAGAGTGACTACAAGCAATATGATGCTGTCGAACGGGAACGCTGGCGTGAAGCCGAAAAGCTCGCAGCAAAGCAGGGGAGTAGTACCCGGATGCGTCCGGAGGACAAAGCGTACAAAGTTCCTCGTTTTGATGAAAACGGCAATCGCCGGTCAAATGTCACGATGCTTTTCCTCGTGGCAGTCAAAATTATTCAAGTCGATAAGAACCTCTTTGAAGATGCAACCGGCTTACAGAAGTTCCCGTACTCACCGATTTATGCACCACGCGACTGGAAGATGCAGCGGATGATGGAGGGGGCAACCGAATCATCTAAGCTGGGCATCAAAGAGGTTACTGACATTGAGCAAAAAATGCAGGACCTTGGCAATAAGCTCACAGTCGTCTCCACCAACATCCGAAAAAAGAAAGCATACCTGAATCGGATAGACAATCTACATACCGCTATCATCCAGTGGAAGGCAACCAAGGACATCATCGCCCAGCTTGATGCACTGCCGAAAGAGAAAAAGGAAGAGTTCAAAAAAGTCCATGCCGAGGAAGTGAAGACCTACAATGCAGCGATGGCTGTGTTCAACCGTTTCTCCGGTCAGAGGGCCACAACACCGATTATGGTATATGACCCCACGCAGCACAAGCGTGTCGTGTCAATTGAAAACATCAATTTGGTACTCGCAAATGTCGATAAAACCAAAGCAGAGCTGAATGAGCTCCAAGACCAGCGCAAAGACATTGGCAAGGAAATTTCAAGGGTCAGGCGCATCAAGACGAGTTTGGCATTGAGTCAGAACGACTTGTTTGTGCATGGTCCCCAATATACACCTGAGAAGCTCGCAGAAATCAGGGCTAAGGCAAAAGCTGAGGAAGAAAAGCAAATCGAACAGTACAGCAAAGTTAATGAGCTTGGCAGTGATGATTTCGATGCGCTGTTTGACGATATGATGCAGGGCGATGTCGAGCATCTGAAAGAGTTTGAAGATAGAACGGAAAAGACCAACAGAGAGGAGAGATAACTGATGGCCGATATCGAAGATATGAAGAAAGGACAGGGGAGTGAGCCCGCAGAGGAACTCTCCGTTGATGATGAGCTGGCTGCTGCACTGGCAGAGGACAAGGCTCAGGGGGAAGCGAGCGTAGAGGAAAACGAAGCCGAGACAGAGCCTGAAATGGATGAAGAGTCTGAAAAAGACGATGAATCCGAAATCGAGCGTGGCATTTCCGACAGGGAAGAGGAGAACGAAGAGCCTGTTGAAAAGCCCGATGACTTTCTGCTGGAGCAAGAGCGAGATGGCGGTATCTACGACAACCTCTTCGAAGATGACTGGGAAGCCATTACAGCGGCCCAAGAGGCAGCAGATAAAGAGGCGGCCAAGAAAGAAAAAGCAAAAAAGCGCCGCAAGCAGCGTGAAAAAGAAGCTGAGCGCCAGCGTGAGACTGAACGCCAAAATTATGAGTATCGCAGAAAGATGATTGAGGAAGCTCAGCGCCAAGCCGAGCAGCTTCAAAGTGATAAATCACAAAAATACGATTACAGCAACAAAGACCATGGTTCTGATTCTTTCAAGGGCTCAGAACAGGCATATCAGGAAAGCGCGTATCCTCAGAGCGTAACGGCTCCGCTGAGTTCAGCCACTACCGTCACTCCGACTACGCCTGTTTCTTATGATGAAGTCAGCCGCACTACAGAAAGCGGCAGCGGCTACACCTATAATGTAAACGAAGACTACGAAAAGAGTCGCACCAAGGAACTGGAGCAGCGCCGCCGTGAAGAAACGGAACGGCGTGAAGCAGATATCC
>ULUE01063609.1_pt1 | contig 11690 bp, 10 predicted proteins | sample 1958211 | NCBI WGS metagenome assembly ULUE01 (sample SAMEA4835752, study PRJEB28245) | human gut metagenome | biome: gut microbiome; material: fecal sample | place: Denmark | collected 2008 | reverse complement strand
CCTATTTTAGTTCGGAAAGCATGATTTGTCGAATGAATTTTTCATAAACATTTTACAGAGCGAAATGGATAGTTGCTTTTCCTGCTACTTGTGATAAATTAGAGTAAATAATGGTCAAAAAACCATCGACATCCGACCTTTGGCACGTTAGAATTATTTGAAAAAGTAAGCTAAAATACAGGAAAAAGAACAGGTAGAGGGGAAATAGTATAAAAAATAAGATTTTTCACACGTAAGAATGGAGGTTATTATGGAATATTCAGCAATTTATCATGATATGGACAAAAGATTCTGTTACGCAATTGATAAGGATCTGTTTGTGATACGTGTGCAGGTTAAAAAAGATGATATGAAGGAGATCTTCCTTCACTGTGAAGATAAGTATATACCAATGGAGTGCAAGGATACGCGGAAGACTATTCTGATGAAGAAGATTGCCACTTCACAGTTTCATGATTATTATGAAGCACAGCTTCAGATGCATCTGATATGTCTCAGATATTATTTTGAATTTACGGACACGCAGGATGAAAAAATATATTATGGCAATTATGAGTTTTCTAAGGAATGTATCACAAACAGGGACAGAATGTTTGATTGTCCGCAGAATCTTCGGGAAGAAGAAATGTTTGAGGTGCCGGACTGGGCAGCAAATAAGGTCGTGTATCAGATTTTTCCGGCCCGTTTTGCAGCATCGCAGCAGGTAGATAAGGAACAATGGTATAAAGCACCAATTTCGTCTATGGATGATCTGCATGGTGATCTCAGAGGAATAATTGAACATCTGGATCACGTTCAGAATCTGGGAATCGATGTTTTGTATATGACACCTGTCTTTAAATCAAATTCAAGTCATAAGTACGATACCATTGATTATTATCAGATCGATCCATCATTTGGAACGACAGAAGATCTCAGGGAACTGGTACAGGAAGCTCATAAGCGCGGAATGAAAATCGTCATGGATGCAGTGTTCAACCATACAGGAAGAGAATTTTTTGCATTTGAAGATATCATGGAAAAGGGAGAAAAATCGAAATATCTGGACTGGTATTATATTGAGAAATTTCCACTTAAAAGTGAAAGAGGAGAGATTCCAAACTATAAATGCTTCGGATACTATGGCGGAATGCCTAAGCTAAATCTGAAAAATCCTGAAGTTGAGAAATTCATTACAGATGTTGCGTGCTATTGGATTAAGGAATGTAATATTGACGGATGGCGAATGGATGTAGGAGACGAGATCAGTCATTATTTCTGGAAGAATTTTAGAAGAGCGGTCAAGGCTGTAAAAAAGGATATGCTGATCATTGGAGAAATCTGGCATTATGCAGGAGATTTTCTTGAGGGAGATGAATGGGATACGGTCATGAACTATCCGTTTTATCTGAATCTGATCGATCTGCTGGCAGATGAAAAGATACAGGTCAGTCAGTTTATACAGAATCTTGGATATTTGAAGGGACGTTTAAATAAAAAATGTTATCCTCTTATGTGGAATCTGATTGACAGCCATGACACAGCAAGATTTTTACATCTGTGTAATGGAAATAAGAAAAAACAGCATCTGGCAGCGGCTTTTCAGCTGTTATTGCCGGGAATGCCAATGATTTATTATGGGGATGAGTTTGCGATGCCGGGAGCAAACGATCCGGATTGCAGGCGCGGTATGTACTGGGATGAAGAATATCAGGACAAAGAGATGTATGAATGGTATAAACAGCTGCTTTGGATCCGAAAAAAACATGCGTGTATTTCAGAAGGCGAACTGATCGGGGCAATTACAAAGGATGAGGAAGAAACAATAGTCCTGATTCGAAAAAATGTCGAAGAGACAATTGCCTTGATTTTTAATTGCAGCAGTAATGCAAAGAACTTTAGCGAGTATGAGGGAAAATATAATTTGCTTAGAGATGAACCGTTTAATGGAAAAGTTGAGGGGCTTGATGCTGCGGTAATCATGCTTTAAGAATATAGAAGAATGACTCCTGTTTGCATATATTATCTGCAGACAGTATAGTCTGTATGGTCAGTCAATTGTTATATATAAATTCTAAGAACTAAGGAAGAACTACTGTATGTTAAATAAAAAAGATTTTTTAAAATATGCATCGACATTAGCATTTCCGATTATGCTCCAAAATCTGATCGGAACGTTGGTAAACATTGCAGACACGGTAATGCTTGGATACGTGAGCCAGACTGCCATGTCGGCTTCATCGCTTGCGAACCAGTATACGTTTATTCTTTTCTGCTTATATTATGGAATGGCAACAGGTACTTCGGTTTTATGTGCCCAGTACTGGGGAAAAGGTGATAAAAAGACAGTTGAGAAGATTCTTGGTCTCGCAGAACGTATCTCCCTGATTATTTCTCTTATATTTTTTGTTATCTCTTTTACTATGCCAACGGCAATTATGAAGATTTTTACAAACAGTCCTGACACGATCGCTGCCGGAAGTGAGTATCTGAAGGTGATTTCATTTTCATTTTTATTCATGGGATTCTCACAGATTTTTATGAGCTCTCTCCGAAGCATCGGGAAAATCATGCTGCCGTCGGTTACGTATATTGTTTCGCTTTGTGTCAATGTACTTTGTAATGCATCCTTTATTTTTGGATTGTTTGGTCTTCCAAAGCTCGGTGTTACCGGTGTTGCACTTGGCACTGTGATTGCCAGAATCTCAGAAGTGTTGATTTGTCTGATTTACTCATTACGCAGTTCAGACGTCAGATTCAGAATAAAATATTTCTTTGCAAAATCAGATATTCTGTTTCAGGACTTTATAAAAATTGCCACTCCAGCCGTGATAAATGACGTTGTCTGGAGCTTTGCCAATTCAGCATTTGCAGCAATTCTTGGTCATATTAGTGATGATATGGTTGCAGCAAATGCCGTTGCTGTTATGGTGGTAAATATCGGCGCTATCGCCTGCCGTGGTTTTGCCAACGCTACTACGATCATTGTCAGTCAGGAACTTGGGAAAGACCGCATCGATACAGCAAGAGAGTACGGAAAACGAATGCTTAGAATAACATTTATTGTCAGCCTGATCGGATGTGTCGTTATTCTGGCGATCCGTCCTATGATACTGGATTTCTACCGGGATAAATTAACAGAGACGGCTATTTATTATCTTGGCATTTTTATCATTATGACAACCTGGCGTTTTGTGGGCGAAGGTATTAATACCTGTCTTATATGCGGCTGCTTCAGGGGTGGCGGTGATACCAGATTTGGAATGATCGTAGATACTATATTTATGTGGCTTGTTGCAGTCCCACTTACTTTTCTTGCTGCATATGTTTTTAAACTGCCGCCTGTCTGGGTATACTTTGTCATGACCCTGGACGAGTTCGAAAAAATGCCTGTGGTATTCATTCACTATTTCAGAAATAAATGGCTTACGAACATTACCAGAGATTTTGAGTGATTGCAGTTACCGTAAAGTTTTCTAAACAAGTTGATAAAAAACAAGACTGTCAGATTAAAGTTTCGGTAAATAAGGGGTAACATCATACTCCTGAATGAATTTTACAAATTTAGTTAACTGATCCGGTACAAAAACACCCTTTTTCCAGATGATACCAAATTTACTGGTGATTTCCGGGGATACCGGGATCACAACAAAATCACGGGGATTGGTAGCGAGAGAGGAATACAAAAAAGCACCGCATTTACCACCCCGGACAAAATTAAGGACAGTAACGAGCTGGCTGCAGTACATGTGGACATTTGGTGTGATCCCGGCACTGCGCAGACGGGTGATGACTGTCTGGGTTTGAACAGAGTCCGTATTGAATAAGATAATGGGCTCATCTTTTAACATATCCATTGTAATTTCTTTTTCACCGGCATACCGGTGCGTCTTGGAAACACAGTAGACATATCTGTCTTCCATCATGACATAACTGTTATATTTATCCAGATTATAAAAATCCATATTTGCCATGGCGATATCTAACTGTTCATTGTCGACTAAAGTACGGGCGCGGAGGGAGCCATATTCTAAAAGCTGAATGGGTATATTATACTGTTCCTGAAACTGGTCGGTCACCCGCGGAAAAAATACCGTGCTGATCATAGGAGGAATACCGATCCGCAGCGGGTGCCGCTTTTTTTCAATATTTGAAAAGTCGGTGTACAGTTCCTGCGTCTGTTTTAGAATAAATTCTGCTTTCTGATAAAAAGCCGCACCGTCTTTGGTGAGGGAAATTCTGTTTTTTCCATGGTTAAAAAGTTTCAGATGAAACTCTTTTTCCAGATCCCGGATCGAAGTGGAGATCGTAGGCTGGGAAACATAGAGCGCGTCAGCCGCGCGGGTAATACTATGGTAGCGGCATACCATACAAAAGTATTCTAATTGTGTCAGTGTCATAGAATCCTCCGTCATTGTACAGAAAAATTATACTATAGTTTCAGTATAGGAAAAAACTATGCTGACGTCAAGTATATGAAATGTACATTATACTGAAAATGCGATATGATGTGTTTACAAAAGGAAAACGACAAGGCCATGTCACTTTTTAACATGATAAAAAAGAGAAAAAAGGAGGTTTTCTATGAGCCCGACAGTAATTACATTAATATTTCTGGCATTTGCCATTATCATGTTTGTTACAGAGAAGATTCCACTCGGTCTGACATCCATGATTGTCTGCATTGGTCTTGTGATTACCGGTGTGTTGAGCGTAAGTGATGCTTTCAATGGATTTATCAACAGTAACGTGATTCTGTTTGTTGCCATGTTCATTGTAGGCGGGGCATTGTTTGAAACCGGTATGGCAAATGAGATTGGAAGTCTGGTAACAAAATTTGCAAAAACGGAACGCAGTCTGATTATCGCAATCATGGTGATTGTGGCAGTTATGAGCGGATTTCTTTCCAATACCGGTACGGCAGCAGTTCTTATTCCGGTTGTAATTGGAATTGCAGCGAAGTCAGGGTATAAGCGGTCAAGACTTTTAATGCCGTTAGTATTTGCAGCAGCAATGGGAGGAAATCTTTCACTGATTGGTGCACCCGGCAATATGATTGCACAATCTGCACTTGAACCGTTGGGATTGAAATTTGGATTTTTCGAGTATGCGATTGTCGGTTTGCCGATTCTGATCGTTGGTATTCTATTTTATGCTACGATCGGATTTAAAATTTTACCGCATCATGACACGACGGATGCAGATGATTCTATTTTTGATGAGTCACAGGATTTTAGCAATGTTCCAAAGTGGAAAAAAGTATTATCGCTGGTGATTCTGATTGCCACCCTGATAGGGATGATTTTTGAAGAACAGATTGGTGTAAAACTTTGTATCACAGGCTGCGTAGGAGCAATTTTATTAATCCTCACCGGTGTCATTTCTGAAAAGAATGCTTTAAAATCCATTGATTTAAAAACTATTTTCCTGTTTGGAGGTACGCTTTCTCTGGCAAAGGCACTCGAGGTTACTGGAGCAGGAGAACTGATTGCAGATAAGGTGGTTGGAGCATTGGGTGAAAATCCTTCTCCGGTACTATTCACTTTTGTGGTGTTTATTCTGTGCTGTATCATGACAAACTTTATGTCAAATACAGCTACTACAGCCCTGATGGCACCGATTTGTATATCCATTGCCCAGGGAATGGGTGCAGATCCAAGAGCAGTTCTGATGGCATGTGTCATAGGAGGTTCCTGTGCCTACGCTACTCCAATCGGAATGCCTGCCAATACGATGGTAGTCGGAGCCGGCAACTATAAATTTATGGATTATGTAAAAGCCGGAATGCCGTTGATCGTCATTGCAACCGTGATCAGCATGATTATTTTACCAATAGCATTTCCATTTTATCCGTAGGATAAAATTTTTATCACGTAGGATAAAATTTCACTTTTAAATTATATTATTGAAAAATCTGGAGGAAAAGATATGTCAAATGAAGTACAAGTAAAGAAACTGACTGATATTATGGCGCAGTTCGTAGGATTTACAGCAAAGAAGCTGCCGGATGATGTTATCGCAAAATTGCAGGAACTGAGAGACAAAGAGGATTCTCCTATGACAAAGGTCATCTACGATACCATGTTCCGCAATCAGGAACTGGCATTGAAATTAAACCGTCCTTCCTGTCAGGATACCGGTGTATTACAGTTCTGGGTAAAATGTGGAACAAAATTCCCACTGATTGATAATCTGGAAGCATTACTGAAGGATGCAGTGATGCAGGCTACAGTTGCAACACCGCTTCGTCACAATTCCGTAGAAACTTTTGATGAGTACAATACAGGTAAAAATGTAGGAAAAGGAACCCCTACTGTATGGTGGGACATTGTTCCAAATTCCGATAAATGTGAAATCTATACTTATATGGCAGGTGGAGGCTGTACGCTTCCTGGCAATGCCACGGTTTTAATGCCGGGCGAAGGCTATGAGGGAGTGACCAAGTTTGTATTAGACCGTATGACAACTTATGGATTGAATGCATGCCCTCCACTTTTAGTTGGTGTCGGCGTTGGTACTTCCGTAGAAACAGCGGCATTAAATTCGAAAAAGGCACTGATGCGCCCGGTAGGTTCTCACAATGACAATGCTAACGCTGCTAAGATGGAGAAATTGTTGGAAGATGGTATTAATGCCATTGGTCTTGGACCGCAGGGGATGGGTGGCAATTACTCTGTCATGGGAGTTAATATCGAGAATACCGCACGTCATCCATCTGCGATTGGTGTGGCAGTAAATGTAGGCTGCTGGAGCCACAGAAGAGGACATATTGTATTTGATAAGGATTTAAACTTTACGGTAGATACCCATACCGGTTTTGAATATAAGGAAGAAAACTAATTCAGAAGGGAGAGAATAATTATGGCAGTAGAAATAAAAGATGGTAAGAAAATTCTGGTAACACCTGTATCGGCAGAGGATTTAAAGGATATTCATATTGGAGATATTGTATACCTGACAGGAGATATTACAACCTGTCGTGATGTGGCACACCGTCGTGTTGTAGAAGAGGGAAGAGAGATTCCGGTGGATGTCAGAGATGCTGCAATCCTGCATGCCGGCCCGATTATCCGCCCTTTGGGAGATGACAAATACGAGATGGTATCCGTAGGCCCCACGACATCTATGAGAATGGAAAAGTTTGAGTATGAATTTGTAGAGACCACAGGCGTCCGTGTCATTGTAGGCAAGGGCGGCATGAAGGAAAATACCGAGAGAGCCTGCAAGGACTTTGGTGCAATCCATTGTGTATTTCCTGCAGGAAATGCAGTCGTGGCAGCAGTAGAAGTGGAAGAAATCGTGGAGGCACAGTGGAAAGATCTGGGAATGCCTGAGACTTTGTGGCATTGCCATGTAAAAGAATTTGGACCACTGATCGTATCCATTGATTCTTATGGAAGAAACTACTTTGAAGAGAAGAAAGTGGAATATAATAAAAAGAAAGATGAGCAGGTCGAAATCATCAGCAAACAGGTCGGGTTCATCAAATAAAATCCGAACATAGTAAATATGTGTAAAAAATAAAAGACCTTCTGTGGAAAAAGCTGGATTCATCAAAGGATGAAACAGGCTTCTGCAGAAGGTCTTTTTAATACCATAAGCAATGCTGATCATATACCACGGGCTGGACAAATGCGTATTGTGAAGAAAAAATAATTGACATAGCAGAAGTATTACCTTATAATCGTTCTAAAAAGAACAATAAGGAGGCGCAGATGTATTTCTGGGACAAGCATAAGACGATTACAAGCTATTATGAATTACTTTCTGGCGAGGTGTGCGATCAATATGAGTTAACACAGATGGAATACGATATAATTATGTTTTTACATAATAATCCACATCATAATACTGCAGCGGAAATAGTAAGGATCAGAAAATCAACGAAATCACATGTTTCTTCTTCATTGAAAAAATTGGAAAACAAAGGTCTTATAAAAAGAAAACAAAGTAAAGATAATAAAAAACATATTGAAATTGTCCTTCTGGATGATGCGGCACTTATCGTGGACGCAGGATTAAACGCACAAAAACAGTTTGCACAGAATGTTTTAAGAGGGCTGACAGAAGAAGAAAAGCATGTGTGTATGAATGTATTTGACAAAATTTGTAACAATGCGGAAGAACTATTAAGAGGAGAGAGCAAGTGAAAAAGAGTAATTATAAACCACAGATTCCGGATTTGATGGAAGCAGTCTTTGATGCAGTGTATCTGACTTTTGATCTGGCAGCAGCAGTCTTATTTTTTTTATTCTCAAAAGGAAATATCCTGTATGTACTATATGGAATACTGACATTGACACTTTGTGGAGGGGATGCTTTTCATCTGGTGCCAAGAATTATAAGGGCTGTACGTGGAACCAATGATAAAATAAAGAGACAGCTTGGAATTGGATTGCAGGTATCGTCTATCACAATGACGATGTTTTATATTCTTTTAATGTATATATGGAAATATACATTCCCGGAATTAAAAATACCAGTAGTCATTGAGGGTGTTATATGGATATCAGCGGTTATCAGAATTGTGATATGTATGTTTCCGCAGAATAACTGGTGTACAGATGAAGGAAATATGAAATTATCTGTTATAAGAAATGCGGTCTTTGCTGTTACTGGTATAGGTGTAATGATCTTATATCTGATTTCCGGAAATACATATGGATATCATATGACGAGGATGGCTGCAGCCATCATTATTTCTTTTGGATGTTATCTTCCGGTAACACTGTTCAGTAAAACAAAACCGCAGGTCGGATTATTAATGATACCAAAGACCTGCGCATATATGTGGATCATTGTAATGGGGCTTCAGCTTCTGTTCTAAGAGCAGTAATATCTGCAGAAAGGCAGGAAATTATAGTGAATGTAGAAAGATTTGTAAAACTAATGACAGGACATTTTGATAACAAAGAACAATTTACAGAAATGAAAGAAGCGGGGAAAATATTTCCATATGCACAGCATGTGAATACTGTCTGTAACGATAAAATAAAAAATCTGAAAAGTTTACACCAGCTATATATCAGGAAAAGGATGGTGTCTGGGAAGGGGGGCAGTGTGAGCCAATTTACCCCGGTTATGGTATTCAGGCTGTGGGAGAAGTTTTCAGACACTTGTCTGGAGGTATCCGAAAGTATGGAAGTCCATGGAAAGAGAACATTTGGATATGATGTGCCGATTAGATATAAAAGGGCAGCAAGTGAGGGATAAAGCAGGAAAGTTCATTGGTATTTGCCAGAGCAGAGTCTCTGGGAAAAGGGAGAAATATGATAATGTCAAAAGATGAATATTTAATTACAGATGAGCCCCTTAAAGCACTGACAATATTTGCACTGCCGATGATTCTCGGCAGTTTTTTTCAGCAAGTGTATAATATGGCTGATTCCATCATTGTTGGTCAGTTTGTCGGTTCCTCTGCGCTTGCAGCTGTCGGTGCCTGTGCTGCACTGACGAATGTATTTATCTGTGTGGCATTAGGTGCCGGTGTCGGTGCAGGTGTGCTCGTAAGCCGCTATTTTGGTGCCGGAGATTATGGTAAAATGAAAACAATTGTGTCAACATCGTTGGTCAGTTTTCTGATTTTAAGCCTGCTTCTGGGTGGCTTTGGTTTTTGTTTTTCACATTCAATGATGAATTTATTACAGACACCAACTGATATACTGGAAGAAGCAGTACAGTATCTCCGCATTTATTTCGCAGGATTTCCATTTCTGTTTATGTATAATATTTTTTCAACGATGTTTAACTCAATTGGAGAATCAAAAATACCATTGGGTCTTTTGATATTTTCTTCTATTTTAAATATTCTTATGGATCTTTGGATGGTGGCAGGACTTGGTCTCGGTGTGTTCGGGGCAGCTCTTGCAACCCTTATTGCACAGGGGATTTCTGCGGTATTTTCATTTCTGATTTTCTTTTGCCGGATGCGTCAATATAAGAGTCAATTTCAGTGGTTTGATGGTCAGGAATTACATTTGATGCTCAAAATTGCTGTACCGTCGATTCTCCAGCAGTCCACAGTGTCAATTGGTATGATGATCGTACAGGCAGTTGTAAATCCATTTGGTACACAGGCACTCGCAGGTTATGCGGCAACAATGAGAGTAGAGAATGTTTTTTCGTTGATATTTGTGTCCATCGGCAATGCGGTTTCACCGTATGTCTCACAGAATCTTGGTGCAAAGAAAATTAACCGCATCAAAAAAGGATATCACGCTGCGCTGGTATTAGACCTGTGTTTCGCAATTCTTGCATTTGTAGTTATTGAAACCATGTACACACAGATTTCTTCATTATTCCTGGGTAAAGATGGAACTGACTTAGCATATCAGGTGTCCGGGGATTATATGAGATGGCTTGGCTGTTTTTTCATCTTCATGGGTATTAAGATGGCAACAGATGGAGTTCTGCGTGGACTTGGGATTATGCGCCCATTTCTCATTGCAAATATAGTTAACCTTGCGATCCGCCTGTCTGTTGCCATGATTTTTGCACCATGTTTTGGCATTGCATTTGTCTGGCTTGCTGTACCTGCTGGCTGGTTTGCAAATTTTCTGATTTCTTATATGGCACTTAGGAAATCATGGCCGGTTTCAACAGTCTGTAACAGTGTTGCGAACGGATAGTTACTGTTCACAGGCAGGCATTTTCTGAACTGAAAATGCTGTATGATACAGTGGTGGCAGCAGATTTTGCCGATTTGGAATGCGAAGCATCGGCAAAATCCGTTACTGGAACGAGGTACGAGTGAACAGTAACAACGGATAAGTGACGGAATGTAAATATTTTATAATGGATGTTTTCAGGCTTGTTTTAATGTGTTAAAATATAGAGTATAAATCCATGGTGCAAAAAGCGGGAGGTTCTGTTATGGCAAAAGATGATACATTAAAGAAACCAAAGAAGATAGATGTCAATCGTATTATGATTTTTATATCATCGATATTGATACCATTTTTGTGGATTGATCTGTATTTAGTTTTGAAAAATGCATCAAAAATGATGGTTGTTGGTATTATTGCAGCGCTTATTTTAGTGTGGACAGGTTTGCTTGTCACATATATCCATAGGATGAAAAATGAGGAAAAAGCCCATTTGGATGAACAGGTAGAAGAACTGCTGCGTACAGGAAAAGCCAATTATCTGATGCAGAAAAAGTTAGCGGAAAAGATAGATAATATCGGAGAAAAAGTTGCAGTTCCAGCGGATGAGATCATTACGGCACAGAAGGCAATTGCAAAGCTGACGCTTGCACGCAATAAAGAAAATACAGATGCTCTTATGCATTCGAATGAGCAGGTAATTGAAAAGACGCTGGAAGTAGAAGAAAAGCTTTCTGAAAACAGTCAGCAGATCATGGACATGCAGAAAAACCAGATGGATGAAAAATTACAGGAATTGATGCAAAGTCAGAAATTAGTTCTTGATAATTTAAATGATGTCAAAGAATCACTGCAGAGTGACATGCAGGATGTTTTGTCAAATATGATTCATGACACATTGGAGAAAGAACTTGCATCTGCCATAGAGCAGATACATACTTATGTGAAAGAGGCGGCAAGTCAGGCTGTTGATTCCGTAAAGGAGAATCTTGCTGCGGAAGTGCCGGTTATGGCAGCTGTTTCCCCGGCAATGGATGAAGAATTACCGGATCCAGGAATGCCGGCAGAAAGTGAAGAATTACCGGATCATGGAATGCCGACAGAAAG
>ULUE01096804.1_pt1 | contig 11786 bp, 9 predicted proteins | sample 1958211 | NCBI WGS metagenome assembly ULUE01 (sample SAMEA4835752, study PRJEB28245) | human gut metagenome | biome: gut microbiome; material: fecal sample | place: Denmark | collected 2008 | reverse complement strand
GACAGTTGATGAACTTCCGCCATACACAGCCGCACGATTTCCATCAGTTCCGCGCGTTTGTCTTCAAGCATTTCGTCGTGAACGTTTTTCACGGTAGAAATCAACCCGTTGAGTTCGGGAATGCTTCTGTAAATGCTTTCTGCCGACTGATTTACTTTAACGATTGCTCTGATACGGTTCAACGCCTTGTTTGCTTCTTCGTTTGCGGAAATATAATCTACGTCGTTGCGAAGATCCGCCTCAAACTTCGTTGCGGCGTCGAATACCGTTACTTGATTTTTGAAGAACGATTCCACGTTTTGCATATCGTCTTTATCGTCAAGCAAATCGTTATCTCTATCCAAGAGTTTATCTATAAGCGCGTTGTTATCTTTCGCTTGCGACAGAATATCCTGCATTAAAGAAACGCTGTCCGCCACGAGTTTTTTATCGGGATAGTTATGCTCGCTGTCATAGCGGCTGTAAAGTTCTTGATAATGTTCCCTTTGCGCTTCAAATTTCTCTTTGATAAACCTTACAAGCCCGTCTTCATCGTCGGGAACGTCCATCACGTCAAAATACTCGCGCAAAAACTCTTTGGCGCGTTTCATCTTTGTTTCCGAAACAACGATACGTTTTGAAATCTGAACTTTTCCGACTTCCGATTTTTTGCGAAGCATATCCGCAAGACGACGGTCATCGGGTTGAACGGTCATTCCCGCATATTTGAGCGTTACTTTTTGATCGTGAATCAGTATTGCAACAACTCCGGCTATATCTATCTCGCGCCAACCGTAAGGAATCGCCTGATACCTTGCCTGAACGTCTGCCATAGAAGTCGGTAAGTGTCTGCGAGATTGCACTTCGAGATATTCTTCGACCTTTGCGGCGGCGTTCTGATTCGGCACTAATCCCGCGATATGCGGAACTAAACCCTGCGCAACAGACATTATTTCCGCGTCGCTTTCATAGTTCTGCTCTATCAAAGACAATTCGCTGTAAACGTGCGCTACAAGGTATTCGAGAGCCTGTTCGATTCTTGACTTGGCATCTCCGCCCTTTATCGAAAGATGTTCGCCCGCGACATAAAACTCTGCGGTTTCTATTGCCTTTTTAAGTGCTTCTGCGGCTTCCGATTCATAAGCCGTTGCTTCGTCCTGCTCTGCGCGAATAATGTCCTGCACCGACTTGGGAAGCTGCGCAACGTTGCGTTGTTTTATGTATTTGCGAATTTTCATCGCCTGTTCAAGCGACGTATAATACGGCGTATCTCCGAGAACTGCTATAATCTGCCCTGCCGATTCGGTCATCAGGCGCATTTCGCTCTTATCTATAGCGTCGGTTGCAACGGACAAGAATTTCAGTTTCATTCCGCCGTTTACCGCGCCTACGTTCACGCCGTCTACCATTTGATCGAAAGAGAAATCGTATTTATCGTGACGGAATTTTTTATTGGTGTAAATGTCCCCGAAAATGATATGTGCGATTTTCTCTACAATGGTAGCCGTATCCACTACCGTTTTCTTTATTTCGCTCTGTATATCCTGTTCTTCATCGGTAAGGAAGTTATAAACGTCGCCCGATCTGCCGATATAGTTCTGTCCGAGAAGTCTGTTAAGCGAATTTCTTACTTTTTCGCGCAACGCAATTTTATCTGCGCCGATGTTATCCGCCATCAGAATAACAATATTATCAAGGGTTGCTTTAATATCGTTACTGATATATCTGACAAGATACAGCAGTTTCAGAATCGACACGTCATACTGTTCGATTCCGTCGCTATTATCGGCGGCTCTCTGACAACGTTCGATGACTCGACGAATAGAACTGTCAAGGAACGTATGAAGCGTATCGTAAAACATATAAAACTGAACGAGCGTCGTTTCGTCTTTTTCCTGAATTTTTTGAGCCGTTTCCTGAAAACCGGAAAGCATAGAACGTTCGCCGTTCGATTGATGTTTTCCTGCATTTCCGTGCTTACGGATTTCATTGAACACTCTCTGCATAAGAGTGAATTGATACGGCACGAACGGATAATTTATAACAAAGTCGTTCGTTCCGCTATATCCCTTAATGTCGAGCATAGAATCCGTAAACGTGAAAAGGTTACGAAGAACGGAATCGTTTCTCGCATAAAGTGCTTCAAGGTCGGGAACAACCGAATCTTTCTTCTTTAAGATACGCTTTTGCACAACTTCATCTACGGAAGATGACGTAAGCGACAGACGATTTTTGAAACGCGCCTGAATACGGGAAAATTCGTTTTCTCTCACACGAATAATCTCATCTATTGCTTCCTGCCCTGTGCAGACTACCCACACGTTACTGCCGCATTCGCTGCCGATTTTTTCGACCAACGACTGCAAATTCAAAAGCAAATCGGTATCCGTTCCGATATACTGTCCGACTTCGTCGATCATAAAAAGCAATCTGAAATTCTTCGGTTTTGTTTTTACATAATCTTTGATTTCGGAAACAAGTTGAGCAATGCTCATCTCCGTCGTTTCCGTTCCGTCAAACCAATTATGAGCGGCAGTTTCGCTCATTCCAAGAACGTCTACAAGCGTTTCTACTATATCATCTTCAAAGAACGCAAACGAATCTCTTGCTTCGAGCCATTCGTCGCCATTCTTTTCTTTGAATACGCGACGGAATTGCTCTGTTTTACCTTGCTTATCAATGAATTGTTCGAGTTTCGCAACTTTAAGATTTTCACCGAAGAAGCCGAGATGATTGTAAAACATCTTCGCAAACACTTTCAAAACGGCTGTTTTATCCTTATTGATAGAGCCTTCAATATCAATGTTGAACAGAATTGTTTCTGTCTGATTACGCGTGGCTTTATCTATAAGCATAAACGTTGCTGGATCGTCGGCAAACTTATCGCGGAAATACTCAACGGTTTTCTTGCCGTCGATTTCTTTATTTTCCAAAATGTACGAAAGCATTTTCAGAAAGTGCGATTTACCACTTCCGAAAAAGCCTGAAATCCATACGCCAATATCTGCCGTAGGCGTCGAAAAAGCCTCGTCGTAATAATCAAAGAACTGAATGAAGTGTTTTTTCAATTCTTTCGTTATGACATATTCTTTTACTTCCTGACGAGCAACGTCCGCCGTATCCTGATCGACCTTGATAACGCCGTTAATCTGACGATTTATATCTTCTTGAAATAAGTTGCGAATAATCATCGTTTTCTCCTCCTAAATGATATTGAACGCTCTGTAATACGAGTTCGGTTTCAACTTATTGAACAGTTTCAGTTGCGCGTCCTCGAATTTTCCGGGATACAACACAAGAATCGGTATATTTGAAAAATGCGGTTGCATTGCTTCCAATAAGGAATGAACTCTCATAAACGGGAATACGTCGCCTACTCCCGACAGAAGAATCATATCCGTTCCGCGCGTTTGCGGTTCAATATTCATTTGATTGATAAACGCAGATTCGGTTGTGATCGAGTGCATTTGGCGAAGCAAATAATCTTTTCCTTTCTTTTCTTCCATTGCGGGGATTTTGGAAAGAATATTCTTCTTGCGGCATATATCTAAAAACACTTCGTAAAGGTTAAAACTGTGAACGCGGCACTTTAAGTTTTGTTCGACTATAAGCCCTTCTACAAAATTATGTACCGTCATCTCTTCCGTCGGTTCATAGCAAAAGATCCATATATTAACCTCGTTACTTAATCCTTTGCCCCAAAGGAAATCTTCGGTCTGTATTTTTAGCTTTAACCTATCCAATCTCTCGTTTATGTCGCCCATAATGCAACTCCTATTCAAAGAAATTAAAAGCCGGGAACGCGATTTCATCGCCGTTCTCTCTGATACCATCTTCCAATACTCTTGAAATCAATACCGGATTAAGGTGATCTGAGTTCGTATTATCGAGATATTCGTTTTCGACCAATATTTTTATCAGCACTTGCCGTATCTTGTCGATGGTTGACGGCGACCAAGACGCAACGTAATCATCCTGTTCTTGCAACCGCATTAGAAAAACGCTTGCTTCCATCTTTCCGAACGACATATCTTTTAATCTGAATTTTTCGCCAACGACCTGAATCATAAAATCCCAAACAAGGCGACTTTGCTTCATCATTGCGTATAAGCAAATCTGTTTTGCTTCATCGGTAGGACGAGTTGCTAACGCTTCGACAAGTTTTTCATTGTTTAATGCCCTTAATCTTCTAATACAACCTGACGTTATCAACTTGATTGACTTCTCTGTGGGAAACTGAAATAAATTCTCGCTGTATATGCGCTCATATATTTCTTCGTCCGTCAATCCCTCTATCATCAATTTCGCCGTCGTCCGCATTTCAAAAAACAGAAATTGCTCTCTTGTCAAAGAGCCTGAATGTGCATACGGGCTATTCGTATTCGTCCTATTATTCAGTACCATCTAATTCACCTTATACCCGAAAAAATTATCAGTACCGCCTACCGCGTTTCAAGCAATAGGTGTACAAAAATAATTTTTATTGTTCGCCTATTCGTGTAATAGGCGAACAATCGAAAGTTCAGCGTTCATCTATCGAAAAGATTTATGAAAAAATGCGAGATTTTCATTCTCGCAAAAAGGGGTTTATATTGACCTTTCTTCTTTTTTATGGTATAATATAGCATAGGAAAAGCCGCCTATTACACGAATAGGCGGCTTTATTTCGTTCCTTATTCAATTCTATCTCTAACATCTCAAACTCATTGCAGATGCCTAAATTTTGCCTTGATTCTTGATATTATCCGCTATATTCATAATCGGCACGCCGAGTTCCTGTGCGTACTTATAGCATTTATACGCACCGCCATAATCGCGCTTGATATAGACGATCATCATATCACAGTTCTCGGCAAGCCATTTGTTGCGTTCTCCTATCGCCGCTTTGTAATGGCACTTCCTATCGGTCGGGATAATAACGCTATCATAAGACTTCTCTATAATATCCAAGTTCGCCACGGGATATGGTTCAACAAGCGTAAGTTCGCACCACTCTTCCCATTCTCTTCGGAATCGTCTGACGGCTTGTGTAGCAAGTTCGTCAAACTCGCCGTTTCGTCCCACGTTAAAGTCTATAAACCCATATTTACGGTGCAGTAATTCGATTACTTCGTCAAGTTCTTCTTCGACTTGTCGGTACTCGTCCACTACTCTATGGCCTATAAATGAAACCCGAAAAATATCCAATTCAATGCCTCCCGATAGGTGAATTATCTCGCAGAATTTTGTTCGCCTATTAAAGCAATAGGTGAACAAAGCCGTAGACTTCGGACACCTATCGAGAGTATTTACGAATTTTATTATTTTTCTGACCGTACAAAAGCAAGGTACATTGACTTTACTACCGTTTTATGGTATAATAAACATAATATTTGAGCCGTCTATTGCTTTAACAGACGGCTTTTTTAGTTGAAAATTTTGCCGAGCTTATTCATCATATCCTGCTTGTGTTCCATAAGCGAATGGGCGTATCTGTTCAGCGTTACCGTAGCGTTTTTATGCCCCAATATCTCCGCCAATGTTTTCACGTCCATCCCGCATTCCAAAGCGCGTGTAGCAAACGTATGCCGAAGCGAGTGAAAACCTTTACGCTCAATATGCAAACGCTTTTGCAAAAGTTCAAAGGTTCTCTGAAAAGATCGCACCGTAGGCGGTTCGCCCTTTTCCGATTCCACAACATATTCCGAAATGCTTTTTCGTTTATACTCTTTCAGAACGGGAAGCAACTGCTTCGGAAGCGGAATCATTCTTTTGGAAGAAGTTGTTTTCGGCAAGTCCGTGATCCGACATAGATTCCCTTTTTCATCTCGTCCGTCGTGGCAAGTTTTGTTCACCGCAAGCGTTCCTTTCGTGAAATCAATATCTGCCCAAGTAAGCGCAAGCAATTCTCCGATACGCAAACCCGAATAAAGACAAATCACAATCCCGATGAATTTCCGTTTCTTATTCGACAACGCCGCCTGCTCTATCTTCTTCTGTTCGGCAAGCGAAAAACAGGATACTTCTTTCTCTTTCGTTTTCGGTCGTCTGATTTTGTCTGTCGTGTACTCTTTCAGTTCTCCGAGCGTATACGCAAGTTTCAGAGAGTTCTGAATAACCGTAATAATCCCGTTTACGGAATTAGCCGCCAATCCCTTTCCGGTTGTCAGATTGCCCGACTGCATAAGTTCGGTGATATACTTCTGTATGACGATGGGCGACAGTTCTTCAAGCTCGTACTCGCCCAACTTTACCTTCAAGTGCTTTTCGATAATCTCCGAATATCTTTCGCACGTTTTCGTTTTAGACGAAGGCTCTATGTAGTTCGCAAACCATACGTCCAACCATTCTTTGTATTTCATTGAAAACTCCTTTCGATTTACTGTTATTATTATAATTTTTCTCACCGTAAATAGGAAATCCCCCCTCGAAACGGCATAAAAAAAGAGAGAACATTTATCCTTGTTCTCTCCTATGTTTTTTATATTAAATTAAAAAGTTGGATGTTCTTTTACGAATATCCAACTTTAAGCTATCATTTGAAGGCTGTTTTCTATTTTATTTGGTATTTTTTGTTGTGTTTTTCGGAAATCCCTTTCACTATTGATTGCATGCCCTTTGATTGATGGATCGTCAAGAAAGACACGCATCCACTCGGAGCATATTCGCTATCGTCCTCGTATTCGGATATACCACCTCTGCGCATGTACTTGAGATACATATTGAAAAACAATTCAACGTCACGGTCGATTTTGCTTGGAGTAAACACATCCAGCCTATGCAGATATTCGTACTTGCAAAGAATATTGGTCAGCATAGAGATGTTCCTCGTAGGCCTCAGGTCAATCAAACCCGAAGACATATCTGCTCCAAGGATAGATGCGAACGGTTCGCACTGAAACATCTGATATACCAAGCCCGAAAACGCGTAGTCGGTGTTCTTGGTCATCGAAATATGATTTTTACCTGCAGAGCGAATAAATGTAAGGAGATCTTTTCCTTCGGGCGTTTTCAAATACTGATTAACGTATCTGATACAGTTTCTGTAATATTGGCAAAGTTCTTTGTCAACAAACGCGAACGTTTCATCTTCCAACTGCTTCACAAATCGAGGGAAGCACAGAAGGAGAGATCCAAGGAGCATCTTGACTTCGTCGCGTTCAAAGAACATATCCGAACGTGGCGAGTAAACATTGATACCGTTTTTCTCCAAATAATTTGCCAGTTTTACTACAGCTGCGCTTTTTACAGATTTAAAAAGGAATGCCACTTGATTCAAATCTGTTATTTTTTCCGCGTCTTGAAGTTTTTTGATAAACTTTAAGTTTTCTTCACACCAAGCATCGTCATCTTCTATACTCTCAACTTTTATGACAGCCGGTGAAGTCAATGTGGTTTGTTTATGAGGTATAATTGTTTTGGAATATCTGAAATCATCCCACGCAAACCGAAATCTTGATCCACTTGTCGTTTTCATCCAGTTGTTGTAAAAATCAACGATATCGCTATTTGAACGATAGTTAACATCAAGAGGCACAATAGCACACTTGTCAAATTTCTTTGGGAACTCCAGAATGTTTCGAATAGTAGCCCCGCGGAAACGATACAAACCTTGATCGTCGTCACCAACTACGCAAATATTATTACTTGATCCAGCGATAAGAAAGACAATTAATTCTTGAATATAGTTCGTATCCTGATACTCATCAATCATGAGATACTTTATCTTATCACGCACCTCGTCCAAAACCTCGACATGGTCATTCAAGAGACGATATGCTTCTGTTTGAATATTTGAAAAGTCAAGGTAGTTTTTCTCTTCGAGTATTTCGTAATATGCTTTTTGAATCTTTCCGAGCGCCACTACTTCCGGCCTTGTATCTAACATCAATTCTTCGGGAGTAATTAATTCCTCGGTAAGGTTGTTCACATATGCACAAATTGACTTTGCTTGATCCCATGCCCAACGATTCGTAATAGCTAATTCAAAGCCATCAATAGAACGAAATTTACCGATGTTCTGAAATACTGTATATTTCTGATCAAAATCATCAAGTGTACGATAATTCTTCTTGATCCGAGTGTACTCCAAATGCTCTTTGATAAAGCGCAGACAGATAGAGTGAAAAGTACCAATATACATCTCATTTATATTAACTGGAATCTTTTTATCGGCCAATTCATTAGAAATACGCGTAATAAGTTCCTTGGCTGCTTTCTCTGTGAACGTTGCCACCATAATCTGTTCCGGCTTTACACCTTTTTCTTGAATCATGTATATAGTCCGTTTAACCAATGTCGCCGTTTTTCCTGTTCCGGGACCTGCTGTGATCAACAATGGCCCATCAACACACTCTATTGCTTTTCTTTGATTATCGTTGGCGTTTCCAAAATCGAACATATGCAATCCTTTCATTTTCAAAAATTATTTAAGGCAATCGTTCCTCTGCCTATGAATCTCTTTCAGATCCTCGATTGCCACTTCCGGGGCGAGGGTATGAAAGATGAGCCAGTTGCGGTTCATGGTCTCGGCAGGGGCTTGCTTATAGATCTCGCGGCTGTCCTCGCCCGTGGTGAAATGCCAGAAGCGATAAAGGTATCCGCTCCAGAACAGCGTTTCTTTATCATAGACTTTCCCGCCGGGTGTCAACTTGGCGGAATCGATCACCTCTGCAAGAAGGTACTCCTCGCCTGCCCATTGCAGGCGGTTATACTTTGAATCCAGCCCTTTGGCGGTTTCGGAGGTCATAAACGCTTTGATGAAGGTCGCGCTGTCGTAGCCTTTGGAGCCGGACAGTTCAAAAAGCCTGCCCTGGATATCACACAGTTTGAATTGAATGCCGTCCATGATTTCCTCCTTTACTTGGCTTCGTCGAGAATTTCGTCAAAAAATTTGCCGTCGCGGCGATAGTTTTTGCAAATATCATTGGCAAGTGAAACGCCCTTCTGGCGGTTCGCGTCACTCTCGTCCTGCAAAAATCTGCGTTCCAACAGAGAAAGCGGGATTTCTTTTTCAATGCGGACAGCGGCGCACGCCTTTTCGGTGGTGGCAACATATTGCTTGCCGAGTTTGAGCGCGGACAGGCTGTTCACAAGCGCCATGTCTGTAATCACGCCGGTAAAGAAATTGTCGAGGACATAGAACATCCTGTCGTTTGCGATACTGCCGATGACAATATCTTTTCCTGCGTCGATCCTGCTGTATTTATCATAAAGCGCCGTTCCTTTGATCTGTTCCATTCTGCCGCGGTGGAAGGCAACGAGCATTGCCCAGTCAAGGTCGGCTTTGATTTCGATCGTGTCAAGGTTTTTCATATCGACGGAGACAACATAGAATTTGGATTTTTCAAAATCGCAGATCAGCGTCAGCGGCTGACCCGGGTCGGTACCCATATAAAAGCCCTTACCGAAATCACACATTTCTCGACTCTTCGGAGCGATCTCGCCGACGATACCGGACTTTGAACCATGGTAAAGCAGTATTCTGTCTCCATCGAGGGGGACTGCATCGGCATCTGCTTTGATTTTTTCAAGAATCATCTGATAAACGGGAACACCATGCTCCTTGCAGTATTCATAAAGGGTTGTCTGTGCCAGTTTGGTCGGAATCGCACGACCGTTTTCCCAACGGTTGACGGTTGCAAATGTGACACCGATTTTATCCGCAAATTCGGTTTGGCTCAGCCCCAAGTATTCTCTTATGCTTTTAATCAGTTTCCGCATTGATACCTCCGGCCAATATAACAAATTATATCAAAGTTATTATACCAGATGTCATATCAAATGTCAATGCCGATTGCAGTATTTGTTGCATGATTTTGTCAGATATTTTTCTGTGGACGTGAAAAATGTTCCGTCTTTTTCTTTGCCTCCTGCGGCGTAAAATAAGGGTTTTTGCAGTTCTATCGGAACAATGTTCGGAACAATATGCGGAACTATACCGCCGTATTTTTTGGTATTGTTCCGATAGAAAAAGGGCAGGCAATTTTGCCTGTCCTTTTGGTGTAGCATCCGTTGAAAAGGTATAAATACGAATTTTTGCCGCATACTATATTGACAAACGAACGAAAAAATGCTATACTATTCGTTGAAAAGGTGTAAATACGAAATTTCGACGCATGAGGAGACTTGCCATGATTGAAAGAAAGCAATATTTGGATCAACTGATATCCAAGAAAGAGAATGGGTTGATCAAGGTCATCACCGGCATCAGGAGATGCGGCAAGTCTTATTTGCTGTTTGAAATTTATCATCAATACCTGAATTCTATCGGTGTTGACGATGAGCATATCATCGAGCTTGCGCTTGATGATGACGAAAATATCCGATACAGAAACCCCATAGAGCTTGGCGAGTACATTCGCTCGCTTCTCGTGGATAAGGACAAAATGTATTATATTTTTCTTGACGAGATACAAAAAGTCAAAACCATCAAAAATCCTTATCTTGACGACAGTGACGATACCGTCGGATTTGTTGATGTGCTGCTCGGGCTCATGAAAAAGAAAAACGCCGATGTGTATGTCACCGGCTCAAATTCAAGAATGCTGTCCTCCGATATTCTCACCGAGTTCCGCGGCAGGGGTGACGAGGTTCGCGTGTACCCGCTGACTTTTGCGGAGTTTTATGCTGCGTTTGAGGGCGACAAGCACGATGCCTGGCAGGAATATTACACCTACGGTGGTATGCCTTATGTGAGTCGCCTGAAGGATCACAGAAGCAAGGCGCAGTATCTGACCGATTTATTTGAAAACATCTATCTGAAGGATATTTTGGAGCGTCACAATATTCAGGATAAAAATGTTCTTGACAATCTTCTTGATGTCATTTCTTCCGCTGTCGGCTCTCTGACCAATCCGAGCAGAATCGCCGATACTTTTGCAAGTATCAATCAGGTGAAAATCAGCCCCGAAACCATTGCCCGTTATCTTGATTATTTTGCGGATGCTTTTATGATCAGCCACGCCAAGCGCTACGACATCAAGGGACGTAAATATATCGGTTCGCCTCAAAAATACTATTATTCCGACATCGGACTTCGCAACGCAAGACTCAACTTCCGGCAGACCGAGGAAAACCACATCATGGAGAACATTATCTACAACGAGCTGATTGTCCGCGGATTCACTGTGGATGTCGGCGTTGTTGAGTACAATTACAAGGATGCCGATGGCAAGAGCAAAAAGACCAATTTAGAGGTTGACTTCATTGCAAGCGACGGAAACAAAAAGTTCTACATTCAGTCGGCACTGACGGTTGGCGAAGAAGAAAAGCGGCTGCAGGAGGTTCGCCCTTACAGCCGGATTACCGATTCATTTACCAAGGTCGTGATCGTAAAGGATAATATTATCCCGTGGCATGATGAAAACGGAATCCTTTATATCGGCATCGAGAAGTTCCTGCTTGACCCGATAGCCGTTTCGTGATGTGCCGACGGAATTTGAAAATTGTTTTTTTTGCCTACTGCGCATCAGCCTTTGCGCTGTGAATGAGTTGACTTCCAAGCGGTTTTATGCTATACTGAAGGCAGAAAAAAGCAGTTTGCGCAGTCACCTGCGGGATTCACGATATGACGGAAATCTATGCGGATTTCGTTGCTGACCACACCTTTGACCACTTACGGCTTCGGACTACCCGGATTTTATGCCGCGAAGAGCACACGAAAGCAGTCAATCCGAACGCAAAAGCCCCGAAAAGCCCGTAAAATCACGTAAAAAATCAGGATTTTAGCGTTTGGGACTTCGATGCCGTCGGTTCAAATCCGGCCACTCCGACCAAAAATCAGCCGAAAATGAGGATTTTTGCCCCACTTTCGGATGATTTTCTGC
>ULUE01096445.1_pt1 | contig 11810 bp, 6 predicted proteins | sample 1958211 | NCBI WGS metagenome assembly ULUE01 (sample SAMEA4835752, study PRJEB28245) | human gut metagenome | biome: gut microbiome; material: fecal sample | place: Denmark | collected 2008 | reverse complement strand
GGCGCGCTGACGACGTTCTTCTGGAATATTCATCACCATTATGTCTTTTCTGGCTGCTTTTTCATCACAAAATTTGTGAGCACAACGCCGCGCCGGATCACTCTCTGCTTGCGAACGACGCGGTATCCGCGATGCAGAAAAAACGGTTTTGCTGTGATAAAGGCGTGCGTCGTGACGGTCTTTCTGTCCGCGAAACGCTCCAATTCGTCGCAGATCGCAGATGCAATGCCCTGTCTCTGATAGTCCTTGCGGACATACAGCCTGTCCAGATAGCCGCTTTCATCCAATATCCCAGAATCCGGCATTCTCACCATTTTCTATCGCAACAACCGTCTTGTGCGCCGGAAAGACGCGTCCCATGCCTGCAAATCAACCGCTTCGGTCACCCACGCATCCAGTTGTTCCTGCGAATAGTCCTCGGTCTGGAAAAAGAGTTCCGCCATCAGTGCCAAGTCAGAAGGTGTGTATTCTCGAAGCTACATATGCTGTCCTCACAAACTCTGATTTACTTTAGTATATCTCTTGCCCATTCCGTACAGGCATCGGATTCTTTCAAACCGAGCTCTTGCCAAATACCTGCGTAGTACAAACCTCTATCTGGATTTCTGGCATTATTCTTTCTCTTTCCATATATGTGGTTTTCATCATATACTTCATTCATCGTCCAAGTTGCCTTTGTAGCGCCCTCCAACGTCAATACCCGCTTTTTATCAAAACGCAGCACACCTGCGCCGGGCTTGCTTTCATCCAAAGAAAGCCTCTCTGATGCTTTGAAAATCACGTTTGTTGCGTTGCCGATCCGGTCAGCGGATGAATGAGGATGCCACCATATCTTCTTCTGCTTTTCCGGTTCAGAGATAATCTCACCTACCTGAAGATATCCCCAGATAACTTGAATATCTTTTCCACGATAAAAATCACCGCAATCTCGCATGTATCTATATGCGCCGTCTTTGTACCTTACAAAGTGGAAGTTCCCAAAAAACAGGAAGATATCCCCCTGTGCAACACCAATGTTTTTTAAATATGTAGCTGCTGCATTTCGCTGCCCAAACGCTGGAAACCATCCGTCGATATTTTTCACCCGCCACTCTGAATCCAAATCAGGATCGACATGGCAGTGATCCCCACCCTTATATCTCAGGTCATGCAATATTTGAGAATACCGAACCCCATTGTAGTAAAGAGAATCGTATGTATCGACGTCATTGCTCGGAATTGGAAATGAGATCATTGCCCCATCTTCAAAAATTGGGCTGACGATGCCGCCATTTGCAGAGTCAAATCCTTTTCGGCTGAGTATGATTTTCATTCTTCACGCTCCTGATAAACTCTGATCTCGGCGATGTCATACTTCTTCTGCACAATGAAATACTCGATGATGCGCGTCATTCTGGTACCGCAAACCGCTCATCTCATCTGGAATCAAACCAAAGTGCCATTGTCCGCCGTTTTTTCAACTTCGGATAGTTATTCCCAATCTCCGAGATTGCCGCACCTGCGAAGATAGTTGTGACCACCATCCACGGCGCACGCCCCGCAGCTGCAACATTTGAAATCATGAATGGTTTTGCTCTCAATAATATCTCCGCACTTTTCGCATCTGATTGCATTCCTGATAATTCTCGGCATACTAATTCCTCTTTATCACTTTTCTAATTTTTGCTCTTTCTACACTTACATCCGGGGTCGTAGCAGTGGGATGGCATGCTTCTCCGAAATGGATTTCTTTATTATATTGCGCGTTGCCTGCTTGCTCACAGTTTTGCGGAAGTCGGGCCTATTCCCTTGATGCACAACGCAGACTGCTTAAGTCACAAAATTTCCTTTTTAGAAATGAAACTTCAGGCTTCCAAATGAATTTCTTATATTCAAATTCACTTGCGTCAAAATATCCAACATTGTTCTTCGCTCTGTCTGAACTATGAGTAAGCACTTTTGCATATCTTCTGCTGTAGCATTGTATTGGTAATATTTCTATAGAAATACCTTGACGGTTAATCCCTACAACATAGGCAACAGCCGCAACTGTTTAAACCGATAGCGTGTGCTTCTCATCATTTCTATATCCTAGTCAGCGCAGAAGAACAGCTGATATCATGTACATAATCTCTGATATGCCTTGCGAACAGTTTGTGCCATCAGGATCCTGCGCTGACGCAGAAATTCCATATATTCCATACTCTCGAAATTATCAGGCAGGGCGTGTTCCTTGCAGGTTTTGCGATACCCTTCTTCGCCCAGCTTTTGACGGTAATATGCAACATAGTCCTGTGGCGCCTTATCTGAGATTTCGATGTTTGTGGCATAGTCGAGATAGGTAAAATTCGCGATTTGATTCCGATCACGATCATTGTCAACGCCAATACCGGTCAAATAATTCTTTGGAAATATGTGGTGTTTGTCAATTGCGTTCTTCGTGCCGCTAGACCCCAAAATGAAATATTTTGACACTGGGGTGTTGCTGAATAACATCGGCGTATTCAGCACGATCTGAGCCGCGACATACCCATACCACGCAGGAGAAATAGCTGCTGCACTGTTCAGTTCATTTGGGAGTGTCAGATTGAAATAGTCATCTGTAAAGTGAGTTTCAATCACGCGGTCGATATAAGCCAAAAATTCTGCTGCGGTATGAATATCTCGTAGATCCGCAAATTGCTTCTCTACTTCGGACTCCGTTGAACCGGTGTAGAAATATGTAATAGTGCTCATAAAGAACCACTTGCTGATGCACTTTTTGAGCTGCGTGGCATTCAACTTGTAGTCATACTTGGCAATCAGATAAAGGACATAACTGAAGACGACTGCGTTGGAGGACGCAATCAGTTTGTCGCTGATATATCCAGCTTCGGCTAAGATATTGATAAAGCCATGCCAATTGTTTAGATTCATGACTTTGTCCAGAGCTTTCTTGAAAGTCTGAAGATTTTCATGCCGCTCTTCCGTGGAGAATTTACCGGTCTCCAGATTTTTGCCTCGCAAGAGCATATACGCATATCTCAGTCGCGCTCGCCTGAAACCAACGCCAACAGCCATGCGGATTAAATGCGACGGTTCAATTGCCAAAAGTGTATTATAAGAAGTGTTCGCGGCTGGGATTCTGGATGCTGCCGCAAATGTATTGATCGTATCACTGGTTTCATTTTCGTAAACGGAGATCAGCGTCTGGATGAAGTTATTCTCTGTCAACTTCTGCCCGCCAGAGTTAACACGGACAAAAATATCTGCGACATCTTCTTCATCTGCAGTATAACTGATTTCCAATGTGGGCAGTGAATAGTCCGTGAGATTTAAAAGCGTATTGATATTGTCCTCAATTTTATCTTCTTCCTCGTCTGTCAGCAATGGAAGACCTTTCTTACCACGGCTTTCGTTGGCTTCTTTTATAAAACGGCGCCGCAAAGAGCTGATAGAGTTATCCTCTTTTGCGAGAAATACATCACTGATTCGGCTGATCCACTCGGTGTCCTTTTCGTATGCTTGAGACCATACAGCAAATTCACAAGTCAGTGGATTATAGGAGATTTTGATCTCGCGATCCACAAAGTTCTTGTCTTTCACCTTAACAGCAAACATAGCCGCAACAAGGGCGGTCAGTCGCTGCTGACCGTCAATAACAAGTTCTTTGGGGTCCTCGTAAGTCTTTGAGTTATCACCGATTGTACTCTTTTTGCTTTCGTAATCAACCGGAGACTCCCACAGCATAATGTAGCCAATAGGATATCCTTTGAGCAAGGAGTCAAAAAGTTCACGAACTTTGTTATCTTTCCAAACAAATGGGCGCTGAAGGTCAGGCAGACCAATACGGCCGGTGCGAACATCATTGACCAAATCTCCAACTTTGCTGGGGATATTCTTGAACAGCTCTTTTCCCATGTTGATCTCCTCAAACCGGTTCACCTGTTTTTTGATTGTCTAATTCAACTTTATTCGTATTCAATACCCTAATTGTATCGCGACCTTACTGCCAAGGCGTATTCCACCGCATGACAACTTTGTTTATAATGATAGCACATTCGGTAAAGAACAGCAAGAAAACAATACATTTGTGTAGATTAGTGGTGCCTATTAGTATTATCTACATTATGCGTTGAAAAGATATTCTTCAAGACCCTTTGCCAGATGAAGAGGCAACGGTAGAACCGTCGACCGATTGGACTGAATCGGAATATCTCTCAACGCATTGGTATAGAAGATCCAGCTTGCTGCATCATCATCCGGCTGAAGCTGCAGCGGATACAGCTCAATCATGTCCTTTTCTGCAAATGAATGCCTGGAGCAATTGATCTTAGATTCTCTAAAGCTCCGTGTATAACGATTATCATTTGGTTTCGTATGAATGCCCCAGTACACATCCTCATATTTAAAAATACCCGATGTAGAGGAACGCTGCGAATTTTCGTCAGAAACTTTTACACGCAACTCCGTGAAATAATCTGGAACTTCTTGATTGCTCCTGATCCGGATGATTCGCACGCCTGAATTCGCCAAGGAGAGTAAGTACGGACTTTGCGGCATCCCGACATTTACCTGAGTCGGATAATACGCTTTTGCTTTATTATATCCACCGATCTCCTTGTCGGAGATACCGCCCCATACCGCCCGCGTATTTCCATCGGATTGGACCAAAACCAATACTCTGTTTTCCGGTGTATTGTATCGATTTTTCAACTCTATGAGTTTTTGCTTCGCAGGGGTGCGGCTTGCCGCAACACAACGCTGTTCCAAATCGCTTTTCCAGAAAAGCTGCGCCATCTCGAGGCACGCTTCCCGATAAGAAACCGTCTGGTTTGAGAACGCGTCACAATGGACCCGTGTCTTTCCCTCTATCAAATCAACCGTAATGTAAAGCGGAAGAAAACGAGCTTTATTTGAGATCCCCTGAACTTGCGTACACAAATGCATCCCCACACAAGGCGTATGCGTCAAATCAGGCTGGTCCCGTTTAGGATCCAGCAGGGTCACAACACCCAGCTGTCGATAGAGATCATATACAGCATTTTCAATTTTGTTCTGGCTGGCATCTTCCTCAGGGGTAACAAACTGTACAACTCGTCCCGTTTTGGCAAACGCATTGCGAAGGACGGATTTCGGATCGCCGACAACATAGTTCTCTTGCCCGGGCAAAACGAAAATACAAGCCGTTACTGCGTCGGTATCGCCTAATAGTTCGGCGATTTCGCCGCATCGCGTAATCTGCGTTTGCCGCTTATCGTCTGGCATACTATCCGCAAGACTGCCGACTTCTTTACACACATACCGCACTTTCAAACTGGATGTATCCTTTTCATCGCCAAAATCCCGTTCAATTTTGGCCTGAATCTGTTTCAGCAGTCTTTGCTGTGAATCATCTTTCCATAGACCATACAGCTCGAATATAATTTGGTCTGTCGCGGCGCATTGCCTGACCCAGTTCCGGAAATCTTCAGAATCCGCATATTCCTGCGGGGAACTATATTTTTTGAGCTTATGCCCTCGCGGCATGACCCGTTCCGCTTCGGGCTGCTCACAAATCATATTACCGAGCAGCGTAAACACCGAACGGTGCAGTGATGCCTTGTCAACGACAGACACACCCGTTCCGATTTTGGAAGCTACAAAGCCGGCCATGCCGTTTTTGTAGGGAAGAAGAATTGTTTCTGCATATGCCGTGGGATTTTTTACAATAGCTTCCGCCGATGGTAATTGCGCGTAGCTCCAAATATTGTAGCACTCTTTGTCCTGTTCTTTCCATATGGGCTGTTTGGCAATGGAATCATAGACAATGGGAACTTGGCAATATTTATTCTCTGAAACCTTTATATGAGAATTGACTGCATTTTTCAAAAACGGAGTCCGTTCTTTATTGTAGTTATCAGGAATCCAGCGGCGAATGCTCATCTGGCACAACAGCAGCGCTTTTCTTTCCGGAGGAGTTGTCTGCACAGATAAATCAAATACAAAAGAGTACTGATGGTGACTTTTCATATCTGTGATTGGATCGCTGACCAGCTGATTCTTAGCGGCATAGCAAAGGTGCAGTGTTTGTCCGTTCAGGGTGATCTCTTTTCCCAACAGACGGTTGATTGCCAGAAGCGGAATCGCCTGATAAGCAGTTTCACAAACCGTCCCGTTTTCAAGTGTAAGACAAACTTGATCTGTGGATTGACCTGCCGCAAATTCTTCCCAATTCATCGTATCACAAAATTCTTTTGCGAGTTTTTTGACTATGGGGTTCACTCTTGAAGACGTGACGTAAGTAGCCTTTACCCAGGTCTTAATAATGCTGCACAATGCCTGAATATTCTTCTCAGAGTATTCATAACAGGATGTAAGCCAACGCTCATCATGGCTGTCCTTTTTTAACGGGGCTAAAGCGATGATACCTTCCATCCAACTGTCGACCAGCTTCTTCAGCGCATTTGTTGGAAGTCCATACTCATCCTTGAACTTTGGATTTGTCTTCCGCGCGATGTTCAGCAAGGTCGCTTTCCATGATGCGGGAAATCCCAAATAGTATAAAGTGCAGGTTTGATTGGGAGACAGTTTATATGCCAACGGATAGATTTTATGATTCATATGGAATGTCCTTTCGATAGGCTTTATAAAATGGAGCATACAGCGTTTTGGCAATTTCAGCGCTGTCTTTGCAGGTCATCAACGTGTCTAAGTATCGGCCCAGCTCGGAGAGACAGTCAAAGTCACCCTGTTTTTCTTCACGGCCGCGAAATGCGCCGTCAATAAAATAAACATGTGGTTCCGGCTTAGTCACATCTGTTACACGCGCCAACCGGCCAAAGATCTGCAGGATTAAAACAAACAATGTTGCAACCACATCTTTCCGATCTTCAGCGTCCAACTCAGCTAGGCCAAACGATTTGCTTTTGCTCATCTTTGCCCACTGCTGTGCCGCAAATTGGCGGACGCGCGCATTGTATGCGAACAGAGATTCTTGGGGAGCCCGATGACAGTGGGACTCCACAAATCCATTGAGCTTGCTGCCCTTTTGCTGGATATCATCAGGCACAGCCATCGGTCGTACCATGAAAAACACTGCGCAAAGGGCAGAGTGGCCATACTCATCGACAATGTTGTGTCCACGCTCGATTGCCATAGCAGGTGCAATCAGAATCTCCTCTTTCATCTTTGCAAACCGGCTGACCTCTCCCCGGCGCACCGTTCCCTGAACGTTCTCGCTGTTGACAGCATCAGAGATCATCCGGCAAACCTTTGCAGAGCAATTGACCTTCCGCAGGGCCGTCTCCAGTGTGCACTGTACTTCCTGCGCCTGCACGTAGCTGTTGACAACCAATAGGATTTTCCCGGCTTTTCTTTCATATTCTCTAACAATCAGATCGACTGTCCTTTCGGTTGCAGACCGAAGCTGCAGCATACGTTGATCGTCTGACGCGCCGGAAATACGCTCAGGAAAACCGGATTCAAAGAAACGAGTTTTTTCTAAAAATGCGCGTTTCTCACCATCCGCTTCCAGGATATAGTTCACTGGTCGATTGATGTGGTACTCATAGGAGCCCTCCGCCCAGCTGGAACCGGACAGCATGATCACATGGGGTCCCGCAGAATTGCCCTGTGCGTCAGTGCGCAAATATGGAAGATCTTTCATCAGACTTCGTCCAAATGCAAACTGGCGGAACAGAATAATGTCTTCGTCATCTGTCTTTTTCAGGCCAAACAGATTGCCACACAGCGCAGAGGGAAGGAAATACTGCTGCTGCCGAAAACGCGTTTGCAGAAATCCGAATAGTTCATTTTGACCATAAGAGGTTTCATGGCTGGCCTCATACGCATCACTGAGGTTCCGAATAAAGTGATCAAAATAAATGAGCCGCAAAATAAGCTTGATGCGAGCATCTTGAATTTGTTTTACTTTATCCTTCTTAGGCCGCGGAAAATTATCGCCCATTTCATTCAGCCAAACATGATACATTTGGTTAAAAAAAGTTTCATCGGTACTCTTGCAGGAACTCTCAAGAACAGCCCATAGCGTACTCTGCCGAATGCCGTCTTCATCCTGTATGTCTATTAAATCGTAAATGACTTGATAGACAGCATACGGAATTCTATATTCTGTCTCATCCCGGCACATATCCTCTAAGAGGGTAAGGGCTGAGAAAGGATCTCCGTACGCAATTTTCTTCCATGCACCTAATTCATGGTGCAGAGATTTTACGAGACAACTTAGGACTGTCACGCTCTGGCGCTGCATTTCATCGTATCGCTGTTCGGCCAAATTTTCCTCTCTGCGTTTGCTGCTTAGCCGCATATAGGCACTGCAATCTTCAGCGCATTCACGGATATAGCTATTAAAGCTCGTTTCCGGCATAAAAAAGTGATCCAGCGTTTTTTGAACTCTGTCGCTTTCATCGAAGACAACCACATCAAAGTCGCGCATTACCAGTTCTAAGAAGGTTTCCCGCTGCGCTCCTATCCGAGATGCCGCAAAGCCGGCAACTGTTGTGATAACAACGGAAGCAGTATAGCATTCACGGAGCATCCGGGTTCCCAGGCACTGATGAAAATACGGACAAAGGTGATTCTTGTTTCCTTTTTTCAGGGTGTAGCATGGCTCTTTGCCGAAAGCGACTGCTTCGCTATGCTGCGCATCCATCCCATCAACCAAACATAACGGCGTTAAGTATTGAGAAAAGTCTGCCGACAAACAGGTCTCATAGGGCTGCGCAACCTGATTGATATATTTCAGCCTTTCGCTGCGTCCAATCAACGGGCTTGCCGTAACGCCAAAGGCTGATAAATATTTCTGCAGGTTCATGACTTCGGCTACTGTGTCAACAACAATCGTCATCCGACATCCATTTTTATAACACCAAAATGCCAACACCTTGATCAGCGTGGATTTGCCTGCGCCAACCATGCCAACGATATTGATGACCTCAAGAATTGTGAGTTCCGTACATGTACTGACGGAAGCCTCTTTGATCTGCTTGAGAACATTGGTCGTTAAAATCGCATAGCACGGATCACCGGGATGCATCTCGGCCATTTCCTTTGCGGTATTCAGCAGTTCGTCCAAGGTGACGGAAATTGCTTTTCTGCGTCCCTTTTCAGAAACTCTCGGTGGAACAGGTGCGGTACAGTCCCTGTCGAATCTGACCGAAACAGTTTCGGTTTCCCCGTTTTCCAAATTCAAATACGGATAGCGATATGTCCCGGCTCCGGCATAAGCAGGCGGCTTAGCTTCTTCAAGCCCCTCCGGCCAAAACCGCTTCCACTCCCTTTGGCGCTGCTCATACGGATAGGGATATTCCCCCTCTACTTTGGAAAACGAATGACATCCCTCCGATTTCTCAAACGAAAAAGCGCGAACCGCATCATATTTTGAATCCTGATATGCTCGCAAATCATCCTGCCAGTATTTTTGAGAACGATAGTAACCCAATGCGTGCCGGGCCTGCTGCAAAGTGTGTTCCATATTTGTACACGCCGTTGTGCCAATAAGCTGATATTGGGCAAATAAAAGATAGGCTTTTACTGGATCGGCGGCAGGTGCATTCAGAGCAAGTAAATGTAGAACTGCTTCAATCGCTGCAAATCTGGCAAGCGGCATAGGCTCATCCATGCCTTGAAATTGTGCCGCAAGCGGAGCGTACCATCCGTCTTTGGCCTTATTCACCACTGCGCATCGCCTCCTTCTTCGCAATTGCAGTTTTCAACGCTCTCAGAGTCACACACTCTACATTCTTTTGATCCGTCAGTACGCGGTTGATAATTGCGGTATAGTTTCGCTGATTGACCGTGTATTCGTTGGGAATCACAAAATAACCGCGTGCATAGTCCCCGGAAGGGAATCCACCATCATTTTGAATTTTCGCACGGAGCGCGATGGGATTTCGATATGCCTTTGCGTCAATTGCCCAAACATCCCCGTCCGAGAACTGGATTTCCACATCATAGCGATCCATCTGCGGCCACAATGCCCAACGAAGCTTCTTTTTCTCACAAAACGCCGCAATTTCAAGTTCAAGCTTTCCCGGCGCAGCAAAATACCGCATGACACCTTTCTTTAACCGATAGAGATCGCCGGCCGAAATGTCCAGCTTCATATCATCCGTGAGTTCGGGGAGGGTATCTGTGCAATGAGTTGAGTGACAGCTGTATCCATACTTTCCATGCATCATCGTCCATCCGCATTGAGGACAGCGGTAACTTTCCTCCGTAATTCCCTCGTAGGCAAACTGGAAGGCGTCTCTGGCCATCGGATCATCGGCCAACTCAAGAGACATGGTGCGCCTATCCTCGAGTGTGATAATCGGATGCTCGATTATATATCTTCTGACTCTACAATAATCTTCTTGACTTAAAGTAATTATTTTTTCATAAAGAACACGCTCGTCTGTTCCATTCATGATGTCACTATCCTGCGTTTCCAAGAACTCATAGCAATCCGAGCTGGGGACATATGCGTTACTGGCTTTTTGATACGCAAAGGCGTCATAAGCATAAAAAGGCTCTTCCTGAAGATGCAGTTGCTCGACAACTTCCGATTCCCATGTATCGAGCCACTCCTCAATAGGTCTGGTGATAAAATGCGCAAGGAAAGAGGCTTCGTCGGGATACTTGATAGCGACTTGACTCCCTGCCCATTGACTTGCAGCTAAAAACATATTGATTCCATGCTGCATAGCTTTGCTGTAGGGATACCTTGTCGGTTCCGCTTGCAGAAGCTGTTCTTTTTCAATCAATCCTTTTGCAATCAGAGCGAATGTTTTTCGCATAAATGCCGTATCCACGGGAATCCCTCCTGCCTTGAAACAAAATAAAACGGCTCTCCTGACATATACAAGAGAACCGTTGAAAAATACAGCATTATTTGGTTATATACAAATCGCTAAACAACATATATATACCGAATCAATGCGCTTTTTACTTTTCTCGTGTACAAATGTAATTATAAGGAATGTCTTCTGGCTTGTCAAGAGGCATTTTCACTTCCTTTGTATATGATCTAATTTATGAGCTTTCTTACCTTTTTGAGGTCAGTCACACTAGCGTCTCGGGTACATCATTGACATGACAATACAAAATTTCCATCGCAGATATTTCAAAACATCCTACTTGCCTCTTGACTCTCCCGTAACGTCATAGTGTATGCTAAACTCACACGGAGGAGGGATTGCCATGATGAGCATTCACGAAGTCAGCAAGCTGGCAGGTGTCAGTGTCCGGACGCTGCACCATTACGACGCGATTGGCCTGTTGCTGCCCACCGCGCTCACCGAAGCGGGTTACCGGCTGTATGACGATACAGCGTTGGCACGGCTGCAATCGATCCTGCTGTTTCGAGAGTTGGAATTCCCGCTGAAGGATATCAAGCGAATTTTAGATGATCCGAATTTTGACCAATCTGCCGCGCTGGAAGACCAGATCAAACTGCTGGAATTGCGGCGGAAACAGCTTGGAAAACTCATCGCCCTCGCCCGTGAGACTTTGAAAACAGGAGTGACACCTATGAAATTTGACGCATTTGACAAGACCGAGCAGGCACGTTTTGCCGCTGAGGTCAAAGAAAAGTGGGGCGGCACGGCCGCGTATCAGGAATACCAGCAGCGCGAGGAAAATAGCTCTGCCGGTGATTTTGCCGAATTGATGTCGCAGTTTGCAGCGTTGGGCAAGCTGAAAAATCTTGCACCCGCCGCCCCGGAGGTGCAGAACGCAATTTGCAAACTACAGCAGTTTATCACCGACCATTTCTACACCTGCACACCGGAAATTCTGGCTGGGCTGGGTGAGATGTATATCATCGACGAGCGTTTCCGCGAAAACATCGACAAGGCCGGCGGAGAAGGCAC
>ULUE01046260.1_pt1 | contig 11828 bp, 18 predicted proteins | sample 1958211 | NCBI WGS metagenome assembly ULUE01 (sample SAMEA4835752, study PRJEB28245) | human gut metagenome | biome: gut microbiome; material: fecal sample | place: Denmark | collected 2008 | reverse complement strand
CACTTAAAATTATGCACTCCAACGGGCGCTGCCGTACTCCACGCCTTTACGGTACTTCTTGGCGTTCTTACCCTTGCAGTACACCACCAGCCGCACGATCAAAGCACCGGCGATGCCGACGCAGAAATCAAACAGATGCAGGCTGGGGAGGGGAGTTGCAAAGGCCGCCGTAAAACCGTCCGCAAGATGCAGGAGCTTTCCCGACAGGTCGGCACCGGTGGCCAGCCGGTACGCCTGCCCGCATTTTCCGAACAGGTACACAAAAATCAGATACGGGAGATTGAGGATCACCAGCTTTTTTACATCAGGCTTCATCGTTCCAGCCCCCTTTCCCTGATTTTCTCCTTGGCCCGCTGCTTGGTCTGCTCCGCTGTCTTTTGCTTCATGACAGACAGCACCTTGCGGATGGAGGGCCGCTGCTCCTTGGAGAGTGTCTTTGCCGTAAACTCCCGGAACGCCTGTTCCAGATTGTCCGCATCCTTGGATTTGAAGATCACGACGTAGTGGGGCGGCTGGGTGGTCTTATCCTTTCGCAAGGCAAAATCCACGCCGTATTTCTTGGCACAGGGCTTGAATGCGCCAATGTTGGCCTCGGTGATCTCAATGTTGGAGAGGGCCGCCCCATGCTTTTTGAGCTGCTTTAGGCTCTGCTGGCCGTGGTGCAGCGTGGTCTTGCCTTTGGCCCGGTGCTGCAAATACTTTTTCAGCGCCGCTTGCAGCACTTGGGCCGTGAGCTTGCCCGTTTTCATGGACAGGGCAATGGTTTTCTGATCGACTTCTTCCTGCAATAAGCATCCCTCCTTGTCAAAAATGGCGTCTAAGGTGGAACCACCAGACGCCGCAGGTAACAACGGTTCAAAGCGCCTCCTTTTCCTCACAGGCTTTCATCCGGCGAACAGGAATAGTCCGGCAGGCCGGATTTCGATTTCGGCTTGCCCAATCCGGCTGTGCCATATCGTGCGCCACAAGGGACGTGTAGTAGTTACTAATGGTGCTGGGGGCATTGAACAGCATAGCCCGTAAATACTGCTTGATGTTGCGGACTTTCGTGGTGTTCTCCCGCAGGCAGTCAAAGACAAAGCGGATATGTTCACTGTTCAGCTTCATAAACTTGGACTTCACCAGCTCGGCGGGGTAATCATCCCCGGCAATACGGATGGTCTTGCGGGAGGTACAGACGGTTTCCAGCATCAGGTCAACGATCTCATCAAGCTGCTCCCGGTCAATGGAACTGTCCTGAATGAGATAGTCATATTCGATATTCTCCAAAAGGATTTCCCGATAAATCTGTACTGCCGCATCCTTTCCTGTTCCTTTCCGTTCCGGCGGTGCAGCCGCCGCTTCGTCCTCCACAGGGGCAGGGGTCAGGGATAGGAAAGGAATGGAATCGGTACTTTGTCCATCTGTATTTAATTTTTCTTTTCTTGGTAAGTTAGTTCTTTGTATCTCTTTATTTAATTGCGTTGGATTTCCCGACGCCGGATTATCCGATGTCGGGTTATCCGATGTTGGATTTTCCAACACCGGGTTTTCCAATACCGGCTTAGCCAACACTGGCTGCTCGTAAATGGTATAGACCATATCGGCCATTTTGCCCTTTGTGTCACGGCCCTGCTCCCGCCTGATATATCCGGCACGTTCCAGCTCCCACACCGCCGTCCTGATGGCGTCAATGCTTTCCCGGTTGATAAGGGACAGGCCCTTTAGGGTGTAGTCCCAATCCTCCGGCAAGGACAGCATTTGTGACAGCAGGCCCTTGGCTTTCAGGGACAGGGCTTTGTTCCGCAGGTGGTGGTTGGACATCACCGTATAGCCTTTGTTCTTCTCCACGCGGAATACTGCCATATCGTTGTCAGCTCCTTTCACTGTGAATTTGACCGCAGCAAAAGCGGTCAGCTTGCCCGGCTGATAGGGACACTCTGCATACACGCAGTATTGATATTTCCAATCCGGGCGATAGAAGCGGCAACTGCCGCAATCCTCCGGCGCGTTCGCCCCGCCGCCGTCGTAGTGATCGAAACCGGGCTTTTCCTGCATCAGCCGTTCAAAGGCCCGGTCTTGGCCGGAAGTAAAGTACATAGCGTCGCCTCCTTTCTGAATTTGGGCATAAAAAATGGGCGTCCATTTCTGAACGCCCATAGGTACGATATGGAATTTTGGTATGTGAAATAGCTTGTCCTATCTGTAATTTAGGTAGGTTGTCCTTTTACAAACGTAGCATGAAAAAACTCGTGAAACAAAAAATCCTGTATTTTCAAGGGTTTTCAGCCACGTTGTTCTTGCACAGTCGTACCATCGGCGGCCAGATCCTCCGTCAGATCGGCGATCAGGTCGCCCTTCACAGCCATAGACGCAGCGTTCCACGGGAAACCGGAGGCGGCGGCCGGATAAACACCGGCGGTGTGGTCCACGAAGTACGCCTCGTATCCGGCCTTCTTGATCTCCTCCGGCGTCATGCTCCGGGTCAGCTGATGAACGATGGTGCCAATAATCTCGAGGTGCCCGAGCTCCTCCACGCCGATGTCCGTCAGCAAAGCCTTCAGCTCCGGATATGGCATGGAGTACCGCTGACTCAGATACCGCAGCGATGCACCGAGTTCCCCATCCGGCCCACCTGATGGCAAAAGGATGTAATTAAGTGTAGAAGTATATGGCCAGGTGCCGGCTGGCCTTTTCATAGGTGATATGGTCAACGACGGAACGGAGGACCTCATTTTTGGCGCCTTCGTCGGCGGATGTCTCCAGGAAGCGGAGGATGTCCGCCGCTTTTTTTCCATAAGCGGCCTTATCCAAGGATTCCGGGGCCGCAGCAGCTGAAGCGGCCTGTTCTTCTATGCGGCGGATACGCTCCTCCAACCGCGCCTTGTTGTCGCGGTATTCCTCCAGAGTATCTACGCCGGCCTGGTAGGCGTCCTTGCAGCGGGCCAGCCTTCGGCGCTCCTGCTCCAGCAGACGGCCATAGTCTGCGGTACGGGACGGGGCGGACGTCAGGTGGGGGATCATATGGAAGGTCAGCGTACCCACAGAGCGCCGCAGGCCCGCCAGCACGGCGGCGTTGGCCCTCCGCAGGGATAAGGAATGGGACGTGTGACACGCACCCTTGGCGTAGCTGTGGCACTGGAGAAAGGGGCAGGAGGAGCTTCGGCCGGCCATGATCAGCGTGGCTCCGCAGGCGCTGCAGCGCACCAGGCCCCGCATCATCCAGGCAGCGGGAGCCTGACGCTGGTACCTCCCATAGGCCGCCTTGCGCTGATCCATGCGGCGCTGCACAGCCTCCCACAGGTCCATGGAGACGATCGGCGGGTGCTTGCCGTCCACAACCTCCGCGCCGTCCGCTATATGTACGCGGGAATACCGGGTTTTGTGTCCGGGCGTCCAACGGATCTTCCCGATGTATACGGGATTGCGGAGCATATACTCCACAAATCGGCTGTCCGGCCGGTTGCCGCGCCGCGTAGTGATCCCGGCATCGCCCAGCTGCACGGCGATGTCCCGGAGCCCGGCGCCATCGGCGTAGGAGCGGAACACATCGCACACGATCTCCGCCCGTTCCGGATCCACCGTGAAGGTCTTGTTGGCACTGTCGATGCGGTAGCCGAAGGGCGCTGTGCCCATGGCTTCGCCCCGGAGAAACTTTTCGCTCATGCCGCGCTTGACCTCGGCGGACAGGTTGATAAGGTAATATTCGTCAAACCACTCGATGATGCTCTCGATCAGCGTGCCGAAGGGGCCGTCCACGGCGGGCTCCTTGACGGAGATCACGGAAATGCCCTGTTTGCGCAGCAGACCCTTGTACAGCACGCTCTCCTCCCGATTGCGGGCAAAGCGGCTGAACATCAGCACCAGGATCGCGTCGAAGGGCCTTTCTTTCTCCTTGGCCAGGGCGATCATGCGGTTGAAGGCCGGGCGCTTCCGGGCGGTGGCGGCGGAAATGCCGTCATCCTGGAACACATATTCCTCCGGCAGCAGGTATCCGTTCTTCCTGGCATACTCCCGGATGAGCCGGACCTGGCTGTCCGGGGAGTACTCCTCCTGGTCGTCGGTGGATACCCGGATATAGGCGGCGGCAATTTTCAGATCACTGGTGGGCATGGCGTTTCTCCTTTCACTGTGTCCGAATCGGGTACGGGTGTGGCTAACAGTAACACAAAAACAGCGATCATGCAGTCGAAAAGGCGGCGACACCCTGAATCCAGGTGAGTCCCGGTGCGCGGAAAATGCTGCCCCCCGTGTATGCAGCGGAACGCTGCGAACGGGATAGGACATCCCACCCGGCGCATAAGCTGGATGGGAGGTGTATCTCATGGCAGGAGAGACGCGGCAGCCGCTGACGTGTGTATTTTACCTGATCGACCGGGAGACCGGCGAGACCAAGCGGATCGACAAGGTTCCTCCGGAGGCTCTGGAGAAGATGAGCAAGCGCCTGAGCGAGAATATGAGCGCTTACTACACCCGGCATATGGACGAGTACGTCCGTCTGGAGGTGTAACCTGAGATGAACAGAAGAAGCCGCCCGAAGGCGGCAGGGGACGATGCCGATGTGCTTTGGCGGGTCTGGCCGCAGCTGGATTCGCGGACGCGGCAGCTGCTGGAGGACAAATATGTCCTGAACATGAGCGATGCGGAGATTGCCTCTGCCCTGGGCGTCAAGTCCAGCAGTGTGCGGATGCTGCTGACAAGGGCCAGGAGCAAGGCGCGTAAGGCGATAGAGAAGAAAATGTGAACAAAACTAAGCCTCATATATAAGACAGGTAAGCGGTTATACCCGTCTTATATATGAGGCATTTTTGTGGTAAGAGGGACTCCGTTTTTGGCGGTCAGCCCCGTCATGCGGCTGAAGCTGTCGTAGGCGTAGTTAGCGGAGATGGCACCCTCCGTCGCCTTGGTCAGCCGGTTGTCCTTGTCATAGGCATAGCTGCTTGCTGTCCGGACGTGACCGTCAGCCGTGGTAAAGAGTCAGAAGGTAGGAAGAAAGATTCCGGACAACATCCTGGGCGTTTCACGCTGTTCTGCAGAAATACATTTCAATGCGGTATTTTACTTGTCTTGTTGATGTTAATACCCGGTGTATATTTTTCGTCGCCCCGATATGCAAATTGCGGGTCTGTATCATCGGCTAATCTGATAATGTACAGAGACCGTATACCCACATTATCTGCATCTGCGGTATCCAGCAGCATATATTCCATGGCAAAGCGGTACTTATCCTGGGTCGTTTCAACATCGTAAGTCGCATACAGGCATTTCCAATAACGTCCCGTACCATCTTCGTTCATCCCACCTATAGATCCAAGGCTGCCCCAGTCATTATATGAAAGCATATCACCTCGGAAGTAGTCAAACAATGCGGTGATAGTTTCTTCTATATTTTGCGATTCCTTCAGTGATTTTTCAGAAAAGAATGCTTTCAGAGCGACACGGTCTTGATTTTGAATGGCTCCTATTAGAGCTTCAAAACGCTCATTTGCAGTCTCTCTCTCATTTTTTTTAAATAAATCTCTTACCATATTTGAGTCACCTGATGAGCAAGACGTTAATAATAGGGTCATAATAATCAGCATTAACAAACATACTTTCCTCATAGCAATTACCTCATAACATCAAAAGTAAAACCTGGCTATACAGCATATTGCCCCATGCGTCGTAGATATAAGTCACAACCGTGTTCCCGTTGCCGTCCACGATCTGAACCACATCGCCCTGCGCATTCTTGACGTACAGATATGTGGTCCCGTTGTACGTCACGGACACCGGGCCCAGAGAGTCGTAGGTAAAGTGCAGCTTGCTGCTGCCCCAGGACATCTCCGTCAGTTTAAAACAATGGTCTCTTGATTGATATACACGGTGTAGCTTTCAGAGAATTCGGGAATATAGGCAAAAAAGCAGTACATTCGAGCCACCCCATTCTCAATTTCGTAGGAGTAAAATGTAGAAAATGCGGAGTCTGACACGGATGGGAGCGGATCCTGATCTGTCGACATGTAAGTAAGGTGAATGTAGTGGTCTCCATAGTCCGGGACGAAGCACTCTGTTATGTGGCACAAGTTGTCCTCTATTTGTGCCACTTTATCGGTGTAACGCAAAGAAATAGGGGCGACCTGTCCATTGTCGAGGATCTGAAAAACATTCCATTCGTAGTCGCCGTTTGATGCATCGTACCAATACAGTAGGGCAGTTTCCGTTCCATCTACCCGCAGGATGACATCCTTTTTTGATAAATCAACGAATGAAGGCCAAACGGTAACTGAAGACATGCAGGCTGTCAGAAGAAAAACCAAGAAACACAAATGAAAAAACGGAATGATGCGTTTAAATAATTTCATATAATTTATCACCCTATGAACATCTGACTAAATGCAGGCGCTAACTGCGGCATATAAGCAAGTAGTCATCCATATCCCTCAAATGCCGCAAAGGCCATCAAGGCGACCACCCTGGCATCCATACTGACACAAGCATACCCGGCACTTGAAGCGCCTCGGTCATCATACCACACGTTAGAAATCTCCCACTCAATTCGCAATTCTGCAGCATCTGCTCTTACACTGTATATCATCCCAGAATTTCCAAATTTAGAAGCCGCATACGAAATACCAACACCATTTTAAACAGATCATAGGCAAAAGAGTTCCCCAGAGGAATCCGTGTAGATATATCTCCATCTTCAATATCAATGTTGGCAAATGGATGGGATATCAATGCGGCATCAGAAAATGCAGGAGTTGATACAATATTACCCGTTTCGTATCGAATAAAATTGCACGGAGTGCGTACAGGGGCATTCGAATTTATATCACGACTTGAAGCTGTATAAGTGACTCCTGTAGCACGGACATAGATTCCAGATGTATTCATTGTATGTCGCCTTGCCTGCAATTTGATGTAATACTGAGCATCCCGCGTTCCGCCATCTGTCATCATAGTCATAGTATTGCGGGGAAGCATCCCACTGGAATCCCGATAGCGCAGGGGATTTCCATTGCAGTACGCAAACATGTTATATCCGGTAAATCCCTGTCCCGTGGAAGCATAGCCGTCCGCATTGATAAACCTTCCCCAGACCGGGTTATAGTACCGGCTGCTGAGGTAGTAGAACCCCGTCTCGGTGTCATAGACGTACCCACGATAGCGCAGGGGATTCACAGCACCCAGCGTGGCGGCCATGGTGCCGTCGGTGGACATGGGCGCACCCCAGGGGTCGTAGGTGTAGGACACCACCTGGGTGCCGCTGGCGTTCACAAGACCGGTAACATCGCCCTGGGCATTCTTCAGATAGAAATACTTGACGCCGTTATACGTCACAGACGCCGGGCCCAGAGAGTCGTAGGTAAAGTGCAGCTTGTTGCTGCCCCATGTCATCTCCGTCAACCAAGACGATTTTTCCCCTGGTCGGGTTCCTGGTTCTTAATTGCTGTTTCAAGGAACAAAAGGCATGAAAATCATGCACGTCAAACCCACCAAGAAGCAGATTCCAACAAGGCATGCCACTACTATGCCCGTTCTTGCATCCTTTTTTCTTCCACTTTTACGGCTAACATGGATGGCAGAAAGCGTGGCGAGTTCAATAGCGCCTCCGTTTATTGCATTTCCAATAACAAGCAAAATACGGTCGTATCGCGCCGGGAAAAGGCCCATTTCATTAAAGGTCAGCAATCCTATTCCAAGCGGCATCAGGAGCATAGCAATATTGGCGCCTATGGGATTCCGCGGATCATGCTTATACTTCCGGGAAAACAGCATCCAAAGCCCTGTTATCATGCAGCCAACAGAGGCAATCATCACTACAATAAAGCCTATTATGGAAATATTACCGATCACGTTTTCCCCTTCTTTCTGTATGCCTTTAGGCAGTGGTCCTTTAACGCATAGAAAATATAGTCAACCACTACTCCAGCTGCAATGGATACAAACACCGCGGGAAATGCGCAGAAGTTGGCGGCGATGAAACCCCCTAACATAATACGTACCCGCGATAGCGCAGGGGGTTCGCGGCGCCGAGGGTGGAGGCCATGGTGCCAGGTATACGTCCACGTTCCGTCGTTCAGGGGGTTGTCTATGGCGTCGTAGGTGATGGACTTCCCGTTGAACGCCGTCAGCAGGTCCGGCCAATTGGCATCGCCGTAAGTATAGGTGCTGCTTGCTGTTCGTCAGCCAAGACGATTATTCCTCCTCGTCGGGTTCCTGATCCTCCAGGTCAGGAGGTATTTCCCCGCGCCGCAGGCTTTCAAATTGCATGCGTTCCTCGCCTGTCAGCGGTGGAAAAATCAAAACCTGCGGCCAGCGAAAGGTGGCACGCTCTATATTGATCCGTCCACCGGCTGTCCCTTCTAACATTACGGTGCTGCATACCATCATGAATGCCTCGCCAGGTGTTTCTTCTATAACTTTCGATATGGGATACAGGCCCACCATCTGAAACCGTTCCCACGGATAGAGGTGACGGAAGATACCCAGCAATATCACGGTAATCCCCTTGGTGGATACAATGTATACCCGGCTGAGCGCAATAATCATGGTGAACACTACACCAGTGAATATCAAGAAAAAAGCTGTGATGGTAACGGTATCAATCGCTATACGTATGGGGGGGTCAATGACCCATGAAAATGTATCAATGTAGAGAACATCAACTCCTACACCGGATATAATGAAAAACATCATCTGGTCATGCATCCCAGATGGGGAGATGCGCATGGTGCCTTTTTCTAATTTCTTCATACAGTCATCCTTACCGGGCCCCTTCGGCCCATACCCATATTAGAACGACGTACCCGCGATAGCGCAGGGGGTTTGCAGCGCCGAGGGTGGAGGCCATGGTGCCGCTGGCATTCACAAGACCGGTAACGTCGCCCTGGGCGTTCTTCAGATAGAAATACCTGACACCGTTGTACGTCACAGACGCCGGGCCAGTGGAGTCGTAGGTAAAATGCAGCTTGTTGCTGCCCCATGCCACGTCCGTCAGCCAAGACGATTATTCCCTCTGGTCGGGTTCCTGATCCCCCTGATCGGGAGATATTTCCCCCCGCCGCAGGCTTTCAAATTGCATGCGTTCCTCGCCCGGCAGTAGTGGAAACACCAGAATATGAGGCCATCGAAGGAGCGCACGCTCCAGATCAATTTTTCCCCCCTCCATCGTCCGAATCGGCACGGTGCTGCAAACCATTAAAAACGGCTGGCCTCCCCATGGAGGATCACCTATGTCCATAGGGTACACGTTAATACTCTGGAACCGCTGCCATGGATATAGACGGCGGATGATACCCAAAAAAATGACCGTAACTCCTTTGGTAGATACAATATATGTTCGGCTGGTAGCAAGTATCTCACTAAGGCCTACGACATTGAGTATTAAGCCTATAGCAACAATCGTGACCGTGTCAATTGCTATGCGAAAAGGCGGCTGAAAAACCCAGTAAAAAGTCTCAACAAAGTAATGATAATCAAGGTATATGAGCACCATCGCCATTCCTACCGCGGCGGCATGAACCTTGCGGGGCTCAATACGCAAAGTATTTGTTTCTGATTTTTTCATACCGTCATCCTTACCGGGCCTGTGTTTCGGCCCCTCGCCGCTGCTTCGCGATGCTGCCCGATGGTTCATAAGCAAATCGAGAGAGAACACCCTTCGGATTTGTCGTTTTCAGCACATCGCTGTCAACTATCCTAAGTATACAATCGAATACCCCTGCTTGGCAAGAACTTTTTCCAAATTGTTCTTGAAATAGTGTTATGGGATTCGGATCGGAGGAATAGCATGATTGCCTTTCCAACGGATAAAGGCGGCGCGGCTATTCGCCCCCATGACGATACACTTGATAGAGACCTGTCCTACAGGATGCAGCAAATCAGCAAAAACGTATCGTCTCACCAGCTGCTGCACGGAATGTTCGGAATATTACTTGCAAATTCGCGGTGGGCTTGCTATAATGGCGTATAAGAGGACATCCCTCATTATTTAGAAGGAAGGAATTCGCTATGATCTATACCACTGAGGTACAGCATATGTGTCCCGTCGCCAAGGGCGCTTATCACGGTCCGGCTCCCATCCCCGAGGAGGGCAAGTGGGTCCAGGCCAAGGAAATCTCCGATATTTCCGGTTTTACCCACGGCGTGGGCTGGTGCGCCCCCCAGCAGGGCGCCTGCAAGCTGACGCTGAATATCAAGAACGGCATTATTGAGGAGGCGCTGGTGGAGACCATCGGCTGCTCCGGCATGACCCATTCCGCCGCTATGGCCTCCGAGATCCTCATCGGCAAGACCATTCTGGAGGCGCTGAACACCGACCTGGTGTGCGACGCCATCAACACCGCCATGCGGGAGCTGTTCCTACAGATCGTGTACGGCCGGTCCCAGTCCGCCTTCTCCGAGGGCGGCCTGTCCGTGGGCGCCTCTCTGGAGGACCTGGGCAAGGGCCTGCGCAGCCAGGTGGGCACCATGTTTGCCACCAAGGCCAAGGGCCCCCGCTACCTGGAAATGGCCGAGGGCTATGTGACCCGGGTGGCCCTGAACAAGGACGACGAGATCGTGGGCTATGAGTTCATCAGCCTGGGCAAGATGATGGACTTCATCAAAAAGGGCGACGACGCCGCCACCGCCCTGGAGAAGGCCAAGGGCCACTACGGTCAGTTCGACAACGCCGCCAAGTATATTGACCCCCGGCAGGAATAAGAGGAGGACGGAAAAATGGCACTGTTTGAAAGCTACGAAAGAAGAATCGACAAGATCAATGGCGTCCTCGCTCAGTACGGCATCGGCTCCGTGGAGGAGTGCCGGGAGTTCTGCAAGGCCCGGGGCTTCGACCCCTACGAGATCGTCAAGGAGATCCAGCCCATTTGCTTCGAGAACGCCTGCTGGGCGTACACCGTGGGCGCGGCCATCGCCCTGAAGTCCGGCGTCAGGACCGCCGCCGAGGCCGCCAGGATGATCGGCGTGGGCCTGCAGTCCTTCTGCATCGACGGCTCCGTGGCCGACGACCGCAAGGTGGGCCTGGGCCACGGCAACCTGGGCGCTATGCTGCTCAGCGACGAGAGCAAGTGCTTTGCCTTCCTGGCCGGTCACGAGTCCTTCGCCGCCGCCGAGGGCGCTATCGGCATCGTGAAGAACGCCAATAAGGCCCGCAAGCAGCCCCTGCGGGTCATCCTCAACGGCCTGGGCAAGGACGCTGCCCAGATCATCAGCCGCATCAACGGCTTCACCTATGTGCAGACCCAGTTTGACTATTACACCAGCCAGCTGAAGGTGGTTCGGGAGATCCGCTATTCCGAGGGCGAGCGGGCCAATGTCCGCTGCTACGGCGCCGATGACGTCCGCGAGGGCGTGGCCATCATGCACGCCGAGGGCGTGGACGTGTCCATCACCGGCAACTCCACCAACCCCACCCGCTTCCAGCATCCTGTGGCCGGCACCTATAAGAAGGAGTGCATCGAGCAGGGCAAGAAGTACTTCTCCGTGGCCTCCGGCGGCGGCACCGGCCGCACCCTGCATCCGGACAACATGGCCGCCGGCCCCGCCAGCTACGGCATGACCGACACCATGGGCCGTATGCACTCCGACGCGCAGTTCGCCGGCTCCTCCTCCGTGCCCGCCCATGTGGAAATGATGGGCTTTTTGGGCATGGGCAATAACCCCATGGTGGGCGCCACCGTGGCTGTTGCCGTGGCGGTGGAGGAGAGCCTGAAGTAAGAAAAGCTCCTTCTATTGCTGAACTGAAAGGTAAAAAGAGCTCCTTATCCTGTGCGTGGATAGGGGGCTCTTTCTTTATGCGTGACTATGCTTTTGTCCACAATCCTTTTTGCTCACATTTTGTCCACACAAGTGTAGTGAAGCGA
>ULUE01049723.1_pt1 | contig 11932 bp, 10 predicted proteins | sample 1958211 | NCBI WGS metagenome assembly ULUE01 (sample SAMEA4835752, study PRJEB28245) | human gut metagenome | biome: gut microbiome; material: fecal sample | place: Denmark | collected 2008 | reverse complement strand
GGAGCAGGCAGGCGATGCGGTGGATGAGGACGGTGGTTTTTCCGCTGCCGGCCCCGGCCAAAATGAGAACCGGGCCTTCCACGGCCAAGACGGCCTGCCGCTGCATGGGATTGAGGTGGGAAAAGCGCCGCTGCAGGATGGCGCGCTTTAGCTGCTGGTAGGTTTGGTTATCGTGCTGGGGCATGGTGGTCTCCTTTTATCGTCTCGAAAATTTTTCGCAAATCTCCAAAATAGTCCAAAATAGATTGTACCACAAAAGGGCGGCGGAAGAAAGTGCCGGGAGAGATTTTTTGCGGCGAAAAGCTCCCCCCACTAATACGGCAAAATGGGCCTTTCTTTGCAGGTGAGCGGTTAATATTTCACTTTTTTTCACGAAAAATTTACGATTATGGGGAAATATGGGTGCGTTTTGCCTAAATACTGGGCTATATTTACAGCAAAATGACAGGAAAAAGGAGCCCCCGAAGGGGCTCCCGAAAGAGGGGGACACGCGTTATTTTTTGCGGGAAAGGATGGACATTCCAAGGGCAGCGACAGCCATGAGAGCGGCCGCGGCGGCGACCATGTCATTGGCGCCGGTGGAGGGGTTCTTCTGGTCCTCGGTCTTGGGGGTGTCCTCGGTGGAGGGGACGATGATGGTGATGGTCTTATCAACTACTGCGCCGTTGCTCCAGACGATGGTGTTATTGATCTTTACACTTGTATCAACGGCCATTCCGTTTTCGATGCTATAAAGATTACTGTTTGTGCCTTCATCAGTGGCTGCGTTAGAAGTGCAGCTTTCAAATGTAGTGTCCCAAACAACACCCTGATAGGATTTCAAGCATACAGCAGGCTTGGACGGCGTTCCGTTACCAGTATAATTAAAATCACAGTCAGTAAAAGATAAGCCGGAATCTACTTTCTGCTCTTTATAAGCGTTGATAAACTTACCGGCAGAGGATTCAAACTTACAATTATCAAAAGTAAAGGAAGAACCAGAATACAGCCATATATTATAGTCACCATCAACAGAATTAAATTTACAGTCTTTGAATACGACAGGTCCAACACCCCAGTAGGAACCGCGACCATCAATGGTGCAATTCTCAAAGGTCAGACTGCTGGCGCGAATAATTCCTTTATAATTACCAGTTCCTACATTCAAGCTCAAGTTCTTGAAGGTGACATTAGAGTTTTCGTAGCTATAATCGCCGTTATATTCGCCAGTTTCAGTCGCCGGCATTTTGCCAATCTTAAAAATGGTATTGGGGCCGGAGCCAGTGATAACAAGTGTCGCATTTTGGGTTTTGGCTTTGTTTACATTGTAAAGGCTAAACTCACCTTCACCTAGTTTGATGTCTGTTTTCCCCTCTGCAATAGCGGTAGCCAGCTGCTCTTGGGTAGTAATCACATCATCCGCCAAGGCGGTGGTGGGCAGCATGACGGCCAGCAGGAGAAGTGCCAGCACCAGGCTTAAAATCTTTTTCATTAGAATAAACCTCTCTTCTTTTTATTTTTCCCGCAGGTGGGTTTGTGTTTGCGGGGCAAACACAAAATATCCACATGTGGATATGATTGGTATAAACAGGTTACCACTTTTGGGCAGGGTATGTCAACTATTTGGGAGAATTTTGGAGGAACACACAAAATGGAAGAGTTTAATTTAGCAAAAAATGCTCAGATTTTTGCCATCGCAGAAGATCTTATACAATGGCATTAAACAGGACGGCTACTGCAAACTGCACCAGCATATAGACAGCGAGGACTGCAACGCCCTTTGTAAAAAGGAATTTCTTGTCGATCTCCTCCCTGCCGAGAATATAGGCCGCCGCCACAGAACCGGATGGGAAAAGAAATGCGACCGAGGCACAGGTGCTGATGACCGTAAGGGTTACCGTTGGGTCAATCTTTATCCCCTGTTCCATCATTCCACAAACAATGGGGACAATAATCGGCGTCATTCCCATGGTAAGCACATTACCGTTTACCACCTGTGTAACAACGGTGATGAATAGTACACAGATCAGCAGCAGCATAATGGTGCTTTGCCCGCCGAAGATAGGGGCAAACACAGAAACAAGCCAGCTATTGATGCCAAGGGAGGCATCCGTGCATGCCCTTCCCAGCATTGTCATTGCACCAATAAGCGCAACCATGGGCCATATAGATGCATCCCGGAGGAGCGCCGGAGCGTTCATAATGGGCTTGCCGTTTTTGCTGATTATATTAAACACCGCAAGCGGAACAGCCCAAATCAGGCTGGTATCCAACGATTTGATGAATGTATAGCCCGGAAAGCTCTTTGGCAGCAGATAGATAAGAAACAGGTAAGCCATACAGAATACAAATGATCCTATTCCGATCTTCATCTCAAAGCTGAAGGTATCTGGGGTTTTATTGAACTGCTCTATCTGGTCCGATTTAATATCCTTTAATCTGCTGATATCGACTTTGAAGAGGTACTTCATGCAAAGAACAAGCACTGCAAACAGGCTTACCCATGTGACGATCTGAATCACCATATAGAGCCATCTGTTGAATTGATAGCCGTATGGCTCCAGCATGGAATCAAAGAAGCCGACAACAACCAGGATAAGCCCCTGAAACGGGATCAGATATTTCCCATAGGAGGAGGTGTACATATACAGCAGGCCGAACTTCATGAACTGGTCATCCTTCTTGTAGCCGCACACCTTCGCAATACTTTCGAAAAGCCCGAATGCCAGCAGGAAAAAGGCTGCACCATTGACCATTGTCGAGACTAAAAAGCCGGCCAGCATAAGCATAAACATAAAGATGCCCGGTCTTCCCCTTGTGATTTTAAGCGAAAGAAGCTTCTTTGCGAAAACATCCATGGCACCGGTCTGCCTTAAATACACGCAAAGCGCCCCGGCAAAAATAAGCTGAAAGGTCACTCCGGAGCCGATCCAGCCGCTGATCAATTCGCTTGCCTTGTAATAGCCATGCAGGACGAATGCCAAAAGCGCAAGCAGTGAACTGGAGAACAGGTCACAGCCCACACATGTCATAAAAATAAGGCCGATAAATACACCGAGAATCTTTATCCCCATCTGTGACATACCGCCAAAGGTGGGACAAACCAAACCGAAAAAGTACATAAACGCAATACCGATCAGGGTTTTAATGTATATTGCACCCTTCCCTTTCGTCACAGTACCCATATATTCCTCCATTCTCCTACCGCACAGCTGATGGCTGCATATGTGTCTGCTGCGATGACTTGCTCCATGATATATGCGGCCAGGGAAACACCGCTAATCGCAGCCATATCATGCGTCATACCCCCAGGCGCTTGCAGCACTGCAAGAGCATATTACAGTCATCGCCTCATTGTTATTTCACCGCTTTTCCGCCAAACTGTTGAATCATGTAGTCGGAAAAGGTATTCAATACCTTTGAATTGCTTTCCCGGCGAAATACTAAAAAAGTCTTTACGATAATTGTGTTCCTTTCTAATGGGATGCGCACCAAGCCCGGGATCGCACCATCCGTGACCGGGACGATTCTGAGGGCTATGCCGTAATTATTGACAATAAGCATATGTGCCGTTTTCATATCGTTCCCGATGACCATGATCTTATCGCTTGCCTTGGGATAAAAGCCCCTGGAGATACACGCCCGAACCAGTGGGTCGGAGGTATCCGTATAGAAATCGGAGGTACTGCCGGTCTGCTTTGAGTTCATAATGAAGGTTTCATCTTTAAGTTGATCAATGGAAACCTCCTTGAGCTTGGAAAGCGGATTATCCTCACTCATCTCCACTACCACTTCACACAGATTGGAAAGCTCGATAACACTGAATGCCGGGTCGTGATAAAACGGTATGATCTGCATAGAATCGCTTTCAAGCATCATATACGGGAAAATGGCCGCATCAAGACTTTTATTCTGCATGGCGGTCACTGCCTCGGAATAACCGACATTCCATACCTTGATAACACATTGCGGATATTCATACTGAAATTTTACAAGAAAATCCGGGCTGATATGGCTTTTTACCGAAAAGCCCAAATGGATCTCCTGACGGCCGGCGTCCTTTTCCTGCTTAAGCTCGTCCAAAAGCGCATTGTATTCCTCCACGATGCCGGCAGCATGCTTAACAAAAATTTCTCCCTCATGCGTCAGCCTGATGGAGTCCTTTTTGGTTGCCCTGTGGATGAGCTTTATCCCAAGCTCTTTTTCCACCGATATAATCTGCTTTGATAGAGACGACTGGGTAGAAAAAACATTCTCTGCCGCTTCGCCGAAGCTTTTGGATTTTGAAAGTGCCAAAACCGCCTTGATGTATTCCAGCTTCATATAAACCATACCTTTCCGGCAGCGCCTTACTCTTACTTTATTGGCCGATAATGCATTCCCCGGGAAGATGCTGCATCCGATTAATGCCGTTTTGCCCCACAGCATATCCCTTTTTAACCGCAGCCGTCCGGCTGCTGGGATCATCACCTTACGGCAAAGATTGAAAAATAAGATCTTTATTCCACAGGTGAAAGGGGAGCCCCCCATAAAATAAAAGTATTATATAAGCATTGTTTGCAAATGTAAAGACAGTAAAGAAGCACAGCGGAAATCAAGGAATCGCTAACGGCATCCCTTTGACGCCCGCTGTGCGACTCTACTGCTTTTCAGGGTCGTCTTTTGCCTACGGGGTTTTGTAATATAAAGCCGGTTTTTACTGCACCGTTTATCGGGGCAGATATACTCCCTGCTTCTTCAGCATCTGCTGGACTTTCTTCACATCAACATTGCGGAAAGTGGTATTTGACTGCAACGCCAAGGCTGCAGCAGCACCAGCGGCTTCACCCAGTGCGACACAGTGGGGGATCAGATTGGCATGATCGTTTGCATCATGTGCCGAGGAGAAGCAGCGGCCGGCAGCCAGCAGATCCTCTACATCATCGGCAGGAAGCATAACGCCGTACGGGAGCTCAATGGGAGATTTATACTTCATCCGTCTGTGTGCGGGAATGATGGCAATGGTATCCTCGTGCTCGATTGTTTGTGCAATATCATCCATCGTAAGACGGTAGGTACCGTTCAGGCGACGGCTGCCGCGTGTACCAAGCTGCGGGGCGGTATCGTGCAGGAATGCATTTTTAAAGCCGGGAACATTCTCACGAATCCATTCGATGCCCTCATTCAGGCTGCGTCTGATGAGCATTTCAGTATCGGTAAGATCCTGAACATTGCAGCAATCCTTTCCCTCCACGAAATTATTGACCCACATAATATCCTTCATGGGGGTGACGAAGGGGGAAATGCGATATCCGAACAGCTTTTTATATTCGGCCAGCTTATCACGATAATGGCTGTTGGGATCATACTTCCAATTGCGGAATTCTTCAGAATCAACATTGCCGAGCCTGAATACAACGGAAACATTATAGCTGCGGTCATCGCCGCTGTATTCCTTCTCATAGGCACAGCCTGCGGATGCAAAGATATCACCGTCACCGGTACAGTCGATCACCTTGCCGGCCAAAATCGCCTTGCGGCCCTCCTTGGACTGGAAGGTCACGCCGATTACTCGATTGCCCTCCATAAGCGCCTCGCTGCCCCAGGCATGGCAGTATACGGTTACACCGGCATCCTCTACCATGTTGACCATGGCGATCTTCAGCATTTCCGGATCAACATATGCGCCATACCAGATCCATCCATCACATACAAAACCGTAATACTTTCTCCATTTATCGATCAGCGCAGGGTCCGTGCTGCCGATATCCTTGCGGTCAGGACCGATCAGGCCATTGGGCATCTTCTCCAAACGATCCAGCCACTCCTGCTGTATGCCTGCAATCATCTGCTGCTTTCCCTCGCTGAGATGCGGGATAAAAAGCACCTGCCCGCCGGTAGCCATACCGCCAAGATGACCATAGCGCTCCAGCAGGACTACCTTACCTGCACCATTACGGGCGGCGGAAACCGCCGCAGCCGTTCCGGCGGGGCCGGCGCCGACAACCAATACATCGCAGTGGTCAAATACCTCGATTTCTTTTGCCTGCTCGTGGATATATTCTTTCATTGTATCAAATTCCTTATCTTATAGAGTTGTTTTCGTTGCGGGCTCTCTCCCGGATGGAAGCGTTCCGTTTGGAAATGCGCCGGCAGAGAGCTCCGCGTTTTTAACCGGGCTGTATTCCTATGATAGGTAAACGGTCATCAATCAACAGTAAGGCCCTTTTCCTTGCGCAGCGCGATCAGCTTTTCCTCGGTGACATTAAACATGGAAAGGGCGATCATGCCGATTGCGAGAGACGCACAGGGAACTGCAGACAGAAGCACACGAATGCCCTGCACTGCTTCCGTTGTCACGGCAGCCTTATCAAACCCGACTGTTGCAAGGCCGAAGCCGAGCAGCGCACCGGCGATGGTCTTTGCGATACCGATGGTTACCGTATACAGGGAGCTCATAAAGGGACGGACATCCTTACCGTTAACGATGGCGGTATAGTCAATAACATTGGTGTAGAGAGGCAGCTCGATGGTGTAGCAAACATTACGGCCGATCATTGCCACGCAGAGAAGGATGGTGAATATAAGAGGATTCTTGCCGATAAAATATGCCGAACCGAGGGCAGCCGCATAGATAATAAGGCCGGAATACATGCCGCCCTTGATGCCGAGACGCTTGGCAATGATGGGACCGATGAAGGAGCCGACGAACTGCATCAGGGTGGACAGTGCCATGTATGTAGCCATCATGGTCTTATCGCCGATAACAAACCCGTAATAATAAGCTACAAGGCTCATCACCAGGGCATAGGGGATACCGTGAGAGAAGGAAACGATCAGCCATGCAATGGTTTGCTTGTTGCAGACGGATTTGATCATCGTCCAGAAGGAGACGCCGTCTTTTTTGCTTTCCTTTACAGTTTCAACAGCAGTTCCGTCCTTGGCTGCCGGGTCGGATTTCCCGGTGGAAGGATCCACGGATTTTGCAATCTTGGCAAGATTGAAGAAGGATGCCGTAAGAGCAATTACAATAAGCACCATGAAGCCGGTATAGCCAGCTGCTTCGTTATTGAAGAGCTTGCCGATAAAGGCAATGGCTGCAACGGCAACAAAGCCGAAGAATACTTTTCCGATGGAATTGATCTGGCTGCGTGCGCCGGCAAGGCCGGTACGCTCCGTCGGGTCGGGGGCAAGGGGGATCATCAGACCGGTATAAGCCGCAAAAGCAAAGTTATAAAGGAAGGTATCCAAAACGCAAATGACAAATACCAGCGGGAACTTGATGCCTTCCGGAAGATTACCCCAATTGACAAAGGTGAGAATCTGGAATATTCCCGCTAACGGCATCATGATATAAATCCATGAGCGATAGCGTCCCCAGGGCAGACGAACTTTCTGCATGATAACACCGATTACAAAGGAACCCCAAAGTCCGATGAGACCCTTGACCGTGTTCATCGTGCCCAGCTGAACATTGGTGAGCCCGACAAATGTGGTAAGGAAGAAGGACAGGTATGTCCCCGTCATGTTTGTTTTCAAGGAGGAAATACCATTTACGAGACCATACGAAATAGATTTTTTAGTGTATAACGCTTTTTTCTTTTTTTCCAAACTAATCACTCCTCACACTGATCATTTTGTCAGATATCTGCATCTAAACTATAAAACAATTGGTTATTATAATGCAATTCAAATTTGAATTGCACTTATTCCTTTATGGAATAAGGAGATCGCCGGAGAAGTAATCTGCAGGAAAAGATGCAAAAGCCGCCCCCGTTTCCGGGAGCGGCTTGAAGGGTTTCAGGTTAGAACAGTGCGGAATTTATTCCAGCGTGATGACCTTGACGGGGCACTTTTCGGCGCAGGCGCCGCAATTGGTGCACTTTTCGGGATCGATGGAGGCGAGGAAATCGGTGACGGTGATGGCGCCGGTGGGGCAAACCTTGGTGCACATCATGCAGCCGATGCAGCCGGCGGAGCAGACCTTGCGGACGACAGCGCCCTTATCATGGCTGGAGCAGCGCACGGTGACATGATTTTTGACCGGGACCATGCCGATGAGCAGGTGCGGGCAGGCTTTGGCGCAGGAACCGCAGCCGGTACACAGGCTTTCATCCACATGGGCAACGCCATCCACGATGGAGAGCGCACCGAATTTGCAGACCTTGACGCAATCGCCATAGCCCAGGCAGCCGTAGACGCAGGCTTTTTTGCCGCGGTGCAGGGCAGCGCAGGCCGCACAGGTGGCGGGGCCGTGGTAATCCTCGGCTTCGCCGCACTTTTCGCAGGTGCCGCTGCAGCGGACGGTGGCTTTGACGGGCTCGGTGTTTTCCGCCGCGACGCCCAGGTATTCGCTGATCTGAGCGGAGACGGAAGCGCCGCCGGGGATGCAGAGATTGGGCTTGGCGCTGCCATTGGCAACGGCTTTGGCGTAGTCATCGCAGCCGGCATAGCCGCAGGCGCCGCAATTGGCGCCGGGCAGGAAGCCGCGGATATCCTCCACACGGGTATCGATGGGGACCGAGAGGAAATGGGAGGCCACTACCAGCAGGATGGCGCAGATCAAGCCGATAGCGCCGACAATAATAATACCAGTCATAGTTATCTCCCCTCCTTACTTCAGCAGACCATCTACCACACCGGAGAAGCCCATGAAGGACATAGATACGATGGAGGCAGCGATCAGAGTGATGGGCAGGCCCTGGAACGATTCGGGGATATCCATGTTCTCCATGCGGCCGCGAACGCCTGCGAAGAGGACCATTGCCAGCAGGAAGCCGAGACCGGCGCCCAGCGCATTGACCATGGACTGGCCGAAATTGTACTTCTCATCGATATTGAGCACCGCTACACCGAGCACGGCGCAGTTGGTGGTGATGAGGGGCAGATAGATGCCGAGGGCTTCATACAGCGGAGGCAGGAACTTCTTGAGGGCCATTTCCACCAGCTGTACCAGCGCGGCGATGACCAGGATGAATACGATGGTCTGCATATAGCCCAGGTCGTATTGATCCAGCAGATAGGTCTGGATGGGCCAGGTGGCGGCGGTGGCCAGTACCATAACAAAGGTAACGGCGACGCTCATGCCGACGGCGGAATCCAGCTTTTTGGAAACGCCGAGGAACGGGCAGATACCCAGAGTCTTGGAGAGGACGAAGTTCTGCGTCAAAATAGCAGAAAGCAGAATGACGATCATTTCTTTCATGCTTCACAGCCTCCTTCCTTATTCTCTGCCGAGGGGCAGCCACCGGCGCAACCGGCGCAGGCGCCGCAGGCAGCGCAATCGAGTTTCTTCTTGGGCTTATGCTTGGCGAACTTATTCATGATGGCGATGAGCACGCCATAGACGAGGAAGCCGCCGGGGGTGAGCTTCATGATCGCGATGGGATCGAACAGATTGGCGGTGAGGGTGATGCCGCACCAGGTACCGCTGCCGAGGATCTCACGCACGGTGGCCATGCAGAACAGAGCAAGGGTGAAGCCCAGGCCCATGCCCAGACCATCGAGGGCGGAATCGATGACATTATTCTTGCTGGCAAACATCTCGGCACGGCCGAGGATGATGCAGTTTACTACGATAAGCGGCAGGAAAATGCCGAGGCTCTGATAGAGGCTCTGCACATAGGCCTGAAGCAGCAGCTGCACCACCGAAACGAAGCCGGCGATGACAACGATGAAGCAGGGAATGCGGACCTTATTGGGGATGATATTGCGCAGCAGGGAGATAACGATATTGGAGCCCAGCAGTACAAAGGTGGCCGCCAGACCCATGCCCAGCGCATTGAGGACCGAGGTGGAGGTAGCGATGGTGGGGCAGGTGCCCAGCACCAGAACCAGAACGGGGTTCTCCTTGATGATACCATTGGTGAAGGTTTTCAGCTTGTTACTCATTTGGTTCCTCACGCTCCTTTCACAGTTTCATAGGCGGCAAATGCCAGCTTGACCGCTTCCTTATAGCCATTGGAGGTATAAGTTGCCTTAGATACCATGGGCAGCTCGCTATCGGGGGTTTCGGCGGTGACGCCGATCCACTTCTTGCTGTAAGAGCTCTTGGCGAGCTTGGAACCGTCAATTCCCTCGTACTCATTGGGGGTCTCGGTGTGCTGATACAGCTTGGAGGCGATGATGGCGCCGTTATTATCAATGGCAACGAGGATATGCAGCTCTCCGCTGAAGCCGGAGGCATGAACATTGAACGCATAGCCCAGCTCGGACTGATAGGCGCTGTCGGTGCCTTCAGGTGCGGTCTCCAGCTCGGTGTAGCCCTCGCCCAGCATTTCGGCGATGAGCTCGGCCTCGGGATAGACCTTTTCTTCGGTGGGAGCTTCGATGGCGATGCCCGCCAGCTCGCCGTAGGCAACAAACGCATTGCCGACTGCGGCATTGAAGCCCTTGGAGGAGAAGGTGGCGCCGGAGAGGAACTCGATGCCCTCAAGGTTATAATCCTTGCCGAGGTACTGCTCCTGGAAGTGGGCTTCCTTTTCGATGCGGTCGCCAATACCGGGGGTCTCGCCGTGCTCCATGACCTGGGTGCCGGTGATGGCGCCATCGGAGGAGATACCGACCATGACGGTGATCATGCCCGCGAAACCCTTACCCTGAGCCTGGAATACATAGCCAGCGCCATTGCCGGCCTTGTAGGCATTGAGAACATTTTCGGCGGAGACGGTGACTTCCTCGAAGTCGGTGCCATCGGGCAGAACGGCGGAAAGGGCCGCATTGGCCTCGGCAGCCTTGGCCGCGTCAATGACGGGCTTGGTGAGGCCGTAGGTACCCACCAGCGCCGCGGAAACGATGACGCAGATGGCGGTGAGGACGACGATGGGTTTCAGCTTTTCCCATTTCATTTCTCAGCACCTCCCACTCCAAACGGTTTTTTGGCCCCGATCTTATTGAGGTGGGGGCAGATGATATTCATAAGCAGAATGGCGAAGGATACGCCCTCCGGATAGCCGCCGGAGGAATTGCGGATGAGCATGGTGATAATGCCCGCGCCCAGCGCGAATACGACCTTGCCCCACTCGGTAGCGGGAGAGGTGGAGTAATCGGTGAGCATGAAGATGCCGCCCAGCAGCACGCCGCCGGTGAGGATCATATAGATGGGATCATAACCCAGAACGACGCTCATGAGCGCGATGGTAGCCACATACACCAGCGGGATGGTGGGGGTGATGACCCGGCGAACCACCAGATAAACAAAGCCGATGATGAGGGCAATGGCGCAGGTTTCGCCCAGGCAGCCGCCGCGGATACCGAAGAGCAGGTTCTTGACGGCGGGGAGGCTATCCACAGCGCCCTCCTTGATGAGGGCCAGGGGGGTCGCGCCGGAAACGGCATCGATGCCGGGAATGTAGGAATTGGCGGTCGGCCAGGTGGTCATCTGCCCGGCAAAGGCGATGAGCAGGAAGATACGGCCGGTGATGGCGGGATTGGCGAAATTGCAGCCGATGCCGCCGAACAGCTGCTTGACGATAACAATAGCGACAAAGCAGCCGACAATGGCCATCCATATGGGGAACCCGGCAGGCAGGTTCATTGCCAGCAGCAGGCCGGTCACGGCGGCGCTCAAATCCGAAATGGTATTAGTGCGCTTGGTGATGCGGCGGAACAGGTACTCGAACAGGATAGAAGCCGCCACACAAACGACCTCCAGCAGCAGGGCGCTGGTGCCAAAAACCAGTACCGACGCCACCACGGCAGGCAGCAGGGCAATGAGGACATCACCCATGACGGAGGTGGTGGAGGCACCGCCGCGGACATGAGGCCCGGCGGAAACCAACAGTTTACGATCAGTCATATTCTACTCCCCTCCCCCTTACTTTTTTATCATCTGCTTGCCCAGCTGGTTATAGACCACCAGGTGGCGCTTGGCAGGACATACATAGGCACAGCAGCCGCATTCCATGCACAGATTGACATGGAGCGCCTTCAGGGCCTCCACATCCTCGGCATGATAGGCGCGATCCAGCGCCGC
>ULUE01080247.1_pt1 | contig 12053 bp, 9 predicted proteins | sample 1958211 | NCBI WGS metagenome assembly ULUE01 (sample SAMEA4835752, study PRJEB28245) | human gut metagenome | biome: gut microbiome; material: fecal sample | place: Denmark | collected 2008 | reverse complement strand
TCTGGTACAACCTCTTATTTAAGAACAAGTACTAAATCATATTGTGCCTATTAGGAGAACGTAAAAATGGTGCGAAGCATAGCATGCTGGACATAGTGGCTATCGGGCACTTCCACGCTCAGATAGGCCTTGCCGTCCGTCAGTCCCTCGTAGGACACGGTGACATAGGAGGTGAGATTCTGCTCATACTCCGTAGCAAAATACTATTCATACGCTTCTTGTCCAACAAAACACAGAGGTTTGATTTTTTAGTTTAAGAATGTGTTCGACCTGAAAAAACTGCCGCAGAGGTAATTGCCCTCTACGGCAGTTTTTTATGTGCCGGTGCAGCCCTCTGCCGGCGGGAGCATATGGGCTTTCGGTGTCTCTGTACTTGCGGCCAGAGCAACGTTGCCGGTGCAGGAGGCGGGGATCGCGGCTTGACTTGCTCCGCAGCTCAATACGCCGGGTCCTTCAGCTCCCGGCGGATCTGCGGGAAGGCCGCATCCTCGCCCTGCTTCTTCAGCAGCAGCAGCCACCGGTCCAGCAGGTCGCTGGTCTCCTGGTTGATGAGAATGTGCCCCTTGGAGCCCTGGTAATAGTCATAGGGCGATGCATCGGTATATTTTTCCCCTTGGTACACCCGGCAGGCAGCGATGCGGTCGCAGAACATCTCCGCCACATAGCGCTTGGGCATTTTGCACCCGCCCATGTATACGCTGCCGTCCGGCCGCAGGCAGTAGTCGATCCAGTACTCAAAGTGATGACGGTTGCGGCCCTTATGATGCAGCCACGACAGGCTTACGCCGTTTTCCAGGCGCTCCTGGTCGTTGGGACTGCGGTATCCCTGGTAATATTTGGCGCTGCGCCAGAACTCCGTGGGGCTGTATTTGCTCAGATCGTGGGTCAGTCCCTGCCACACCAGCCCCAGCCGCAGGCAGTAATGCCGCACCAGCCGCCGGTGGCGGCCCACCGTGCGCAGATGCTCACGAATATGCATGCGCCGTCCCCCCCTTTTTTTCGCTTTTCCTATGATACCACAAAAGGGCTCCCGGCGCAAACGGCAGACTTTGGCGAAATGACGAAAAATGACGGGATTTTTCTACGGCAGATTTTGCTTTTTATTCACACTCCTGTCATAGGTCTATGTTATAATCATAACAAAAGATCAAACGAGAACAAGGAGGCGCATCTTTTTCATGATGATCGAGAAGAGCGGCACCATCCGGCTGAAGGATATCCACATTCCCCAGGGGGGCACGCCGGAGCAGCAGGAGCTGGCCCAGGGCATGGTACGGGTGAATCACCTGTATCGCAGCGCTCTGAAGGTCGCCGTCACCCAGCTGGAGATCCTGGACGAGGAATTTGCCAGCCTGTACGACCACTCTCCCATCCACCATATCGAGTACCGCATCAAAACCGTGGACAGCATCGTGGAAAAGCTGAAGCGCCGGGGGTTTGAGGTCACCATCGACAATATCTATGCCCACATCCAGGACGTAGCCGGCGTCCGGGTTATCTGCAACTATCTGGACGATATCTACTATCTCCGCAGTCTGCTGGCCCGCAATGAGAATTTCAAGATCATCCGGGAGGTGGACTACATCCAGCAGCCCAAGGAGTCCGGCTACCGGAGCCTGCACCTGATCTGCGATGTGCCCATCGTGATCTCTGAGGGAATGCTGCACCTGCCGGTGGAGATCCAGCTGCGTACCATTGCCATGGACATGTGGGCCAGCCTGGAGCATGAGCTGCGCTATAAGTCGCAGCGGGACTTTTCCCCTGACGACGCGGCGCGCCTGCGCCTGTGCTCCGACGCCATCAGCGAGATCGACCGGGAAATGCAGGATATCTACCAGGGCAAAGGCCCGGAATACCACGCATAGAACCCCGCTGCAAAAAGAAATGTACTCCCCCATGCAGGACGCTGCCGTCCGCATGGGGGAGCAAGTTTATGCCGCCTGGGCGGCGTTACGCTTTGGGCTGCTGCTGGGTGATGCAGTGGATGTTGCCGCCGCCGAAGGCGATCTCCCGGGTCTGGACCCCCACGATCTGGCGGTCCGGGAACATCTGCTGCAGCTGCTGGATGGCCAGCCGGTCGTTTTCGTCGCCGTACTGGGGGGCGATAACGGCCCCATTGACGATGAGAAAGTTCATATACGAGGCGATGCTGACCTCGCCGTTTTCCCGGGGGGCGGTGCCCTCCACGGCGTCGATGGTCTCCGCCCCCTCCAGATAGCAGGGCTTTTTCGTCAGGCACAGCTTGTGCACCGTCAGGCGGCGGCCCTTGGCATCGGTGGCCTGGCTCAGGGTGCGGAAGGCGTCCTGGGCCGCCTGATAGAAGGGGTTCTCCGGGTCCTCGGTCCAGATGCACGCCACCTCTCCCGGGGCCACGAAGCAGGCCACGTCATCAATATGGCCGTTGGTCTCATCGGGGTCGATACCGTCCCGCAGCCAGATGACCTTCTCGCACCCCAGATAGCCGCAGAGCTTTTCTTCAATATCCCGGCGACTCAGCTCCGGGTTCCGTCCCGGGGACAGCAGGCACATCTCCGTGGTCAGCACAGTGCCCTGACCGTCCACATGGATGGACCCGCCCTCCAGCACAAAATCGTCGGTGCGGTAGCTGTCCACCCCCTCCAGCTCGCAGATCTTCCGGGCCACCAGGTCGTCCTGATCCCAGGGAAAGTACAGCCCGTCGTACAGGCCGCCCCAGGCGTTGAAGGTCCAGTCCACTGCCCGCAGACCGCCCTGGTCGTTTTTCACAAAGGTAGGGCCGCAGTCCCGGACCCAGGCGTCGTTGCTGGTCATCTCCACCACCCGCACGTCCTCCGGCAGGCGGGCCCGGGCATTCTGAAACTGGTCGGGATTCACGCATACCGTCACCGGCTCAAACCGGGCGATGGCCCGGGCTACGTCAATGAATGCCTGCTGGGCGGGCTTGGCTCCGCCGCGCCAGTTATCGGGCCGCTGGGGCCACAGCATCCATACGCCGCTCTGCTCCTCAAATTCTCCGGGCATGCGATACCCGTCCTGCCGGGGTGTGGTTCCTGTGATTCGTTTTGCCATAGCTGTTATCCTCCTGATATGGGGTGATGGCGCCGCCGGACGGCGATGAGCAGCTCGCCCAGCAGCACACTGATGATGGAGCCCACGGTAATGGGCAGAATGGTGGCCAGCGTCTCCCGGTCCGTGGACAGGGGGACGGCGGTGAATACGATGGACAGGGCGATGAGCGCCATGGGGACGTAGGCCAGGCATTTGAGAAAGCCGCCGCCTCCCGGTACCCGGAAGGGCCGCTCCGCATCCGGGAACCTTTGCCGCAGGGCCAGAAACGCCGGAAACACCGGCAGATAGCTCAGCAGCAGCATCACCAGGTTCAGGGCGAAGAAGCTCCAGAACAGGGAGGAATCCGGGCTTACCGCCTGGATGGCAGCTCCCAGCAGACACACCGCCGAGGCTACGATCCCGCTGACCAGCGCCGAGCCCACGGGCATCTGGTTGTCCTTCCGCCGCCGGGCGAACACGGCGGGCATATCTCCCCGCTCCGCGGCATAGGCGGCGGTGGAATTGACGCCCATGGACCAGGAGATCATGTTGCCGAACAGCGTTACCAGAAACAGCAGGGCCACAATGCCCACCAGCACGCCGCCGGTGGCGCCGGTCATCAGGGATACGGCATCGATGAGGCCGGAGTCCACACTGATGTCCCGGGTAGGCACGGCGGCCCCGATGCCGAAGGCCGAAAACAGGTAAATGGCCGCAATGACGATGCCGCCGGCAACGATGGCCTGGGGGATCTGCCGCCGGGGGTCCGCCATGCTGCCGGCATAGGTGCATACCACCTCAAAGCCCAGAAAGTTGAAGATGATGACGGAGATATACGACAGACTGTCCAGGTCGAAGGACGGCAGGAAGGTCCGGGCCGTCATGTCGTTGACAAAGCCATTTTTCGCCACATACACGATGCCCAGCACCCCCACCGTCACCGCCAGCAGAATCTTGATGGCGGCGCTGAGGTTCAGGATGATGATGCTGTCGCACACCGGATAAAAGGCCACCACGGTGACGATCCAGATAAACGCCAGCTGGATCAGCAGGGACCACACCGGCCCCGGCTGCCAGCCGAACACATACCCCAGCAGCTCCGGACACATGACCGCCAGGGATGCCATCCACAGAGGGAAGTTGATCCAGTAGTACCACGAGGCCCGGGCGCCCCAGCGGGAGTCGGGCCACGCCGTGTGGATCCAGTCGTACAGGCCGCCGTCCCCGGGAAAGGCGGTGCCCAGCTCCGAGGAGATGAGCCCATAGGGCAGCAGAAACGCCGCGATCATGAACAGCCACCAGAAATACTGGCTGTTGCCGATGGACGCCACCGGCGCGGCGGCCTCCGCCACAAACACCACGCAGATGACGGACAGCACCACGTCCGCCAGCCGAAATTTGCGTTTTTCCATGTCAGCTCAGGCCCCGGTCCGCCATAAAGCGCTCCAGCTGCTCCCGGGCGGCAGCCATCTCCAGCTCCGTGTGCCTCTGGCGGCACTGGGTGAAGTATACCAGCAGGCCCCGCATGGCCGTCAGGCGGTTGCCGGCCTGCTCCCAGCACAGGGAGGCGGCGGAGTCGGCCACCTCGTCGGTGACGTCCTCACCCCGGGTGGCAGGCAGGCAGTGCAGGAACTTGCACCCGATGGCCCCCAGGCTCATCAGCTCCCGGTTCACCTGATAGTCGTGGAACACCTCCACCCGCTGCTCCTTGGGCATCTCGTTTTCATACAGGCCGTACCACACGTCGGTATAGATGAAGTCCGCGTCCCGGACGGCGCTGCGGTCGTCGGTGACCAGGAAGCTGCCGCCGCTTTCCCGGCAATTGCGCTCCATGATGGCCTGATGGCCGTCGGTCAGCTGATGGCCCTTGGGGCCGTAGTGGACGAATTTCATGCCCAGATGGGTGGTGATGAAGCCCAGGGACGCGCACACCTGGGTGCCGTCGCCCACGAACACCACCTTGCAGTCCGACAGCTTCTTGCCCCGGGGCAGGTTCTCCGCCATGGTGCACAGGTCGCCGATCTCCTGGGTGGGGTGGTTATAGTCGGACATGCCGTTGAGCACCGGAATGGAGCACGCCTCCGCCAGGTCCACGATGGTGCGGTGCTCAATGACCCGGGCCATGACCACGTCCACCAGATAGCTCAGCACCCGTCCGGTGTCGCCGATGGTCTCGTGTCCGCCCAGCTGGATCATGCCGGGGCCCAGATACTGGGCGTGGCCCCCCAGCTGGCTCATGGCCGTCTCAAAGGACACCCGGGTCCGGGTGGAGGACTGCTGAAAGATCATGCCCAGGTTCCTGTTTTTCATCAGCGGCGGGTAATAGCCGCCCCGGATGGCGTCCTTGATGGACAGGCTCAGCTGGATCATGTCCAGCAGCTCCTTCGCCGAAAAGTCGTTGGTGTCGATAAAATCCTTGACCATATGGTTTCCTCCTGCAAGAAATAGTTGGAAAATTTCCGCGTTCGGCCTTATTATGCGCCCAACGGCGCGTCTCTATGCAAAAAAAGCCGCCTCTCGCTCCGCCGCCGTGAAAATGACGCAGGGAGGATTATATTTTCTTGCGGAATCGGCAAATTTGCTGTTGCAAAAGCGCGAAGAAGGGCTTAAAATAGATTCTGAATCAGAGCGCCTGAAAACGTGCGGGGGAGGTCTCCGCAGCCCCTCGTACAGGGCAATGGAAAATCACATACAAAGGAAAGGAATGAACAAAATGAACCAAACGCAAACACGATCTCCGCGGAAGAGATTGCTGTCGCTGATTCTGGCGGTGATTCTGATGATCGGGCTGCTGCCCATCTCCGCATTCGCCACCTCGGCCAGCACCCAGGCGAGTGACGCGGAAGACACCGGCTACAAGTACAACATCATGTTCTTGGACTGCGGCCGCAAGTATTTCAGCGTCAACAGCATCAAGCAGATCATCGACAATGCGTCGGCGGCTGGATTTAACTATATCCAGTTGGCCGTGGGCAACGATGGCCTGCGCTTCCTGCTGGACGATATGTCCCTGACGGTCAACGGGACGACGTACAGCAGCCAGCAGGTGTCTGCCGCCATCCACGCCGGCAATGAGGCGTATTACAACTTCGACGTGGATGAGCTGACCCAGCCCGAGATGGACGAAATCATCGCCTACGCCGCCTCCAAGGGCATGGGCGTGATTCCCTGTGTCAATACCCCGGGCCACATGGACGCCATCCTGTCCGCAGCCACGTCTCTGACGGGAAAGCCCTGCTCCTATAGCGGCTCTGCCCGTACCATCGACGTGACCAACGCCACTGCCGTGGCCTTTACCCAGGCCCTGCTGCAAAAGTACATCAGCTACTTCGCAGGCAAGGGCTGCAAGCTCTTCAACATGGGCGCGGACGAATATGCCAATGACATATTCACCTCCGGCTCCATGGGCTTCGGCAACCTCCAGTCCACCGGCAAGTACAGCTACTATGTGACCTATGTCAACGCTGTTGCCAAGATGGTCAAGGATGCCAAAATGACCCCCATGGCCTTCAACGACGGCATCTACTTCAATAACAACACCTCCAGTGGTACGTTCGACACCGACATCCTCATCTGCTACTGGTCCAATGGCTGGAGCAGCTATACCCCCATGCCTGCGGCTAATCTCGCCGCCAAGGGTTTCAAGCTGATCAACACCCACGGCGACTATTACTGGGTCCTGGGCAAGAGTGACTGGCAGTGCAGCCCCGAGAAAGCCAAAGGCTTTAACTATAAAGCCTTCCAGGGCGGCACCATCAATGATCCTGCCGGTTCTATGTTCTGCATCTGGTGCGACTATCCCGGCGCCGGGACGGAGACCAATGTCATCAGCAAGACGGCGGCCACCATTGCAGCCTTTGGCGCAGCGCTGCCGGAGGTTAAGCCGGTGGAGGGTGTCAAGAACGTCACCAGGACGGATGACACTACCGGCGTGTCCGTGACGGCACCCGGCCTGACGGGGCTGACCGTAAAGGAAGCTGCGGCTCCCGGCATTGACACGGCGGCCGAGGGCAAGGTTCTGGCTTATGATGTCACCCCCACCACGGAAAGCGGCAATTATGCAGAGGCTGCTTCCGTGGGCTTCAGGATTCCCGATGGCTGGGACACCTCCCGTGTTCGCGGCTTTGTGGTGAATACGGACAGCACAGTTACCGATGGCCTCACCGGCGCGGTGGAAAACGGCAGCTTCACCTTTACTGCCCCCCATTTCTCCGTTATGGGCATCTATCAGCTTTCTGCCGACGCGCCTACTGAAACGAAGGACATCAACGTAGCAGTCGGCGGCACTGCGACAGTCACAATTGACGGAGATTATTCTGGCACGCAGCTGGATGATGCTGTTGCAACAGTTACCGGTGTCGTGGGAGATAAGCAGGGCAAGACAACCTATGAGCCTGCCACGCTGGCCGTGGGTAGTTTCTATGTGTCCGCGAAGTCTGGCGATACTGCTCCGACGGTGCAGCTGACGTTTAAGGATGCTGGGAGTGGGCAGTATTACATTAAGAACGGCGACGGTTATGTGTATCCAGATGCAAGCTATACGAGCTTCATTGTTACTGGCTGGTGGAACTATGAGGTTATTACTGCTGCTGATAATAGGGATGCTGCTGTTAAAATTGAAGGAAACAGCGATGGAAGCATTGTAATTTCGAGAGCGGTTACAAGCGGTGGCAAGTCTGGTACAGCTTATCTCACCCTGAGCGGGACGACTTTTGACGCAGGAGGGAGCGGTACAAAGCTTTATCTCTATGAACCGCAGACCACATTCAGCGGTAAAGAGACTACGCTTACCTTCACTGGTAAATCTGTCGGCGACACCTCCGTCGTCATCGGCGGCGTGCAGTACAATATCCATGTCACGGAAAAAGCCCCCGATAATGCCCTGACAGATACCTCCATCAACCTGGAATACTGGATTACCAACAACAAGGTCTACGATGGAAGCCAGACAGCCGCCAATCAATACCAGACGATCACCACCTCCACAAATGGGGTGACCGGTGATGAAGGCGTTGCCGTTGCCAGCCTTGCCCCCGATCCGGCCAAATCCTACTTTGACGGCACTGTAACGGTCTATTACTGGCAGGCTATGCGGTTGGATGCAGCTCACAAGCAGACCGCTGCGTCCGGCGTTGACCAGACTGCGGAGGGCACCACCCTGACCCACGTCCGCTATCACGGCGGCGCTTGGCAGTACAAGATCGCAGACGGTGTGTGGCACTATTTTGAAGCTGGCGACCAGCTGGTGGCATATTACCTGCAAAAGACGGAGGTCACCAAGGAGATCGACACCTATGTCAAGGACTGGGGCTATGGCACGGACAGCACGACACCCGACACATCCAGCGGTAACGGCCAGGTTGCCCTGACGGTCGCTGTGGTCTATCCCGACGGTACAGTTTCCCCTGCAGAGGGCGAAATGTACAGCAAGTCTACTACCATTTTCAATTATTGGGATGGTCGTGACATCGGTATCGTGGCTCCTGTAAACAACAGCAACTATAACATCTCCAAGATCACGGTGACGGACGGTAAGCGCAAAAGCAACACCTCCGCTAATGTGTGGTATAGCAGCGATACTATCAATTGGAACACGACGACCAATGCTGCCGGCAAGAAATGGTATGACGAGACCGAGGTCTGGAACAAGTCCTCCGGCACCACGCCCATGGTCAACGGCAAGAACAGCATCACCTGGTCTGCCAAGAATACCGCCAAACTGGTGCTGATCTATCTGGAGCCCATCGAGAAGAAAACCAACCTGAACGTGCAGTATATTGACCTCAACGCCAACAACAACGTGTTCCATAGCTATCAGATTGTTATGAAGTTCAATCAAGGTGACAAGGAGCCTACGTTCACCGACAAGCTGATGCTGAATGGTACAGTAATCGGCGGCAATAGCCCGTGGACTGGCAGCAAAGAGGGTGATGGGAACTACCTGTCAGATGATGCGTATGTCGTCAATGCCGCTGGCACGGAACAGAAGTTCAAGAAGGACATTACCACAATTCCTGGAATCAACGGCATTTATGCAAGTGGCCTGTATCAGTATGCGCGGGCGGACATTTCCGAGGATGGCAAAACCTTGCGCCTGTACTACAACCTGAATCAGGCTGAGGGTAAGACCTTTGTCGTAGACTTTGGCCTGCCGGTTCAAATCCCGTTTAGTGATTTCGGAATTACAAACGTTTCTGGGATCACAGTGTCTTTCGATGAAAAGGACACGACTATGACGAAACGTCAGGGCAACTACGGCAAGGGCGAGATCGATATGGGCGCTGAGATTGTGACCTATACGCTGACCAAGACGCTGGATGCCAAAGTAGCTGTTCCTATCTATTTGACGGACGCGCAAGGCAAGAAGTCGGTGCAGAATGTCTACATCATCCCCGCCAGCAATGTGTACTACGAGGACAGCCTGGCCACCTTTACGAACGGCACGGGCGCGGCTTTGGGCGCGGATTGGAAACTTGTGGGTACTGCGACTGATGAGCAGAAATCTGCCACCCAGGCCCTGGAGCAGCTGGGCAGCAGCGGTGTCTACGGCTACGATAAGGCCTATAAGGATTCCTCCATGCTCTCCATGGGCACCGCCCACAAGGTCACCGTGACCGCCAACATGGCCGCAAATTGGGAGGGTGACACCAACTCCGCTTGGCCCACCGCCCAGTTCACCTTCAAGGGCACCGGCTTCGACATCATCTCCCTGACGGACAACACCTCCGGCGCGATTGTTGTTGATGTCTATAAGGGTTCTAAGACCGAGGGCAGCAAGCCTGTACATAGCTATTTGGTAAACAATTACTATGGCTACACGTACAACCAAGAAACCCAAAAGTGGGAAGTCGACAAGAATGCTGGAGCAAATGCCATCTACCAGATCCCCGTCATGAAGGTTACGGGTCTCGACTATGGCGAATATACCGCTGTCATCGAGGTGTTCTACAACTCGTTCTTTGATATGAATTATGACGAGAATAGCGGTAAGAACCAGTACAGCTTCTGGCTGGACGCCGTTCGCATCTATGACCCCATGGGTGTAGACCGGACTGAATATAAGGATGACCATGAGGGCTATCCCCAGTACATCAAGCTTCGTGACACTCTGGTGGATGGAACAGCCAAGCCTGACGGAACCGACAAGACAGTATTTATTGACGGCGGTCCCACAGCTGATATTATGACGACCTACGCGAACCTTGGCCCCAACAACGAGGTCTACCTGATGAACGGCCAGGCCATCACCTTCAAGCTGACCGGCGCTGATGTGGACAAGATTGCCAGCGTACAGATCGGCGCCAAGGCCCCCAAGGGTACGGCTAACCTGAATGTGAATAATACGGAAATTGTTTCGGGTGGCCTTTCCACTGCCACGGAGATGTACTATGACATCACCACACAGGTTCGTGATGGTAATTATCAAGTGACCATCACCAACACGACCGGCAATATTCTGTCCCTGACCAATCTGAAGATCACCTATTCTGCAAAGGGTTCTGTGAGCCTCGGCACCCTGAATACCCAGGAGCAGGAGAACGCCGTCAGCCTGGTGCGGGCTCTGTTCACCGCGCCGGTGGCCACCTTCAGCCCGGAGACCTTTGAGGCCGACTGGGGCCGGGCGGTCCGCGCCGGTAAGCGGGCCACCCTGACGGTGAAGACCTCTGCGGACGTGGAAAGCATCACGGTGGACGGTCAGTCTATCACCAGCTATACTACCCGCACCCAGCGCACCGGCTGGGGCTGGTGGTCTCCCAAGGTCACCTATCACGTATTCACCTACACCATCACCGCTCCCGCCCAGACCACGGACTACGCAGTCTGCGCAGTGAATGCGGAAGGGACTGCCAGCGAAGCGGTCACCGCCACCCTGGCGGTGAAGCCCACCACCTGGTGGAACTGGTGGTTCTGAGAAAGGAGCAATCGAAACCATGAAATCCTATGTATCACCCATCGTCAGCTTCGAGAGCTTCGAGTTGAGCACGAATATCCCAGGCACCTGCGGGAACCCGACTCATACCCCTGCGGCGGGTACATGCGGCATTGATATCGGCAGCAGAGTATTGTTTCTCAGTGATATGACGGGCGTCTGCACAGCCCCTGGTGTTGATGATGGAACTGGCGGATACTGCTATCATCATCCTACCGACGGAAACAGCCTCTTCAATTCCTGACCCAACTGAACACCCTGAAAGAGCCCTGCCCCCATGGGGCGGGGCTCTTTGCAAAGGAGCAATGTATGAAACGAACCATCAAGTGCGCCGCCCTGCTGCTGGCCCTGGTGCTGCTGTGCGCCGGGTGCGGCAAAAAGCAGCCCGCCCAGCCCGACCAGTACGGCCTGGCCCCGGAGCCCTCCAAGCTGGACGGCGTGGCCATCGGCAATGACCTGGAGATCGTTAGCACCGGGCGCTACGCCGGCCTGTTTGTGGAGGACGGCAGCGACGAGACCGTGTCCGACGTGTTCTGCATCCGCGTGAAGAACACCGGCTCCACCGGCGTGCAGTACGCCCACATCACCCTCACCCGGGGCGGGGAGTGCTACGAATTTGACATCACCACCCTGCTGCCTGGGGAGACGGTCCAGGCCCTGGAGCTCAGCCGCCAGACCCTGCCGGAGAAACCGGCGGAGCTTACCGCCGCCGTGACCACCTATGCCCCCTTCAGCGAGACACCCTCCATGCACGACGACGTGCTGGAGGTGGCCGCGTCCCAGAACGGCATCACCGTTACCAACCGCTCCGACGCCGCCATGTCCCAGGTCTATGTCTACTACAAAAACGCCAGCGGCGACCTGCTGCTGGGGGGCATTACCTATCGCGCCGGGCTGACGGACCTGGGCCCCGGCGAGACCCGGACCTGCTACGCCGGGCACTACAGCCAGGACTCCAGCCGCCTGCTTTTCGTGACCTATGCCCCGTAAGCTGTACCGCTTCGGCGGCATGACCTTCGTCCTGGAGGCGGATTCGTCCATCGCGGACTCGCCTATGTGCGAGCCCTTCCGGGTAGGGGCGGGAGAACCGGCGGAC
>ULUE01076244.1_pt1 | contig 12093 bp, 10 predicted proteins | sample 1958211 | NCBI WGS metagenome assembly ULUE01 (sample SAMEA4835752, study PRJEB28245) | human gut metagenome | biome: gut microbiome; material: fecal sample | place: Denmark | collected 2008 | reverse complement strand
CGCCGCTGGCTTCTCGAAACATTCGTCTTTAATTATTCCGGCAACGCCTACGGTCGCATCGTCGAAATTGAGTTCGTGCAAAAACTCAGAGACGAAAAGAAATTCTCGGGGCTCGAAGAGCTCAAGGACGCCATCAACCGTGATGCCGAAACGGCGCGACGACTTTTAGGCGTCTGAAGCCACTAAAAAGCCCGTGTCACCTTGTGAGCTTCACGGGCCATTGTGTCTGAAGTCAGTCGCTTGATCAGCCAAAGAAGATCTGATTGAAGATCAAGGTGGTGATCAACCCGAGTGTCATCGGAATCCAGGTGCGGCGCACGATGGCCATGGGCGAGACGCCCGCGGCACCGGCCACTGCGATGATCACACCAGCCACCGGGCTCATGGCGCGAATCATGCCGCTAGCAAACTGCATCGGAGTGACCAGAGCTTCAACGGAGCCGCCGAAACCGGCCGCCACGTCCGGAGCCAAAGACGCAAACGATGAGTAAGCACCGACGCCGGAACCCGTCAAGAACGTCACGAGCGACACGATCGCCGTCAGAATTACGGTCATCACACCCATGCCGGCACCCACGCCGTTGGCCGAGTTGATGATGACGTCAATGAGCCCCGAAGTCTTCAACCCGGTGGCAAAGAACTCAGCGCAGATGATCAGGGCCACAATACCCGTAAACATCTTGCCCATGGCCTGGAACATAGCCATGCCATCCTTAAAGATCTTCTTTACATCGCGCAGGCGGATCCATTCGACGATTACCACGAGCACCCACACCATAAAGAGTGCAGCCACCGTATCGAGCTTGATCGAAGAGACGACAAGTTTGGAGAAGATGATCAGCAATGCAATCGGAAGCACCGGGAAGAAGGCATACCACTTGGGCACAACCGGAACGTCCACTTTCTTAACTTCCACGACTTCAGCGACCTGATCGTCACCCTTCTTGTCGTAGTAGCGCTGCACGAAATAGTGCGCGATCGCGGCGACGATCAGAGTCGGGATTGCGAGCGGCAACTGGTACTGAACGAGGTAGATGATCGGATCAAGACCGCCCAGCTTGGCAGCCAGACTGGCGGTACCTGCCGTCGGGGCAAAGGTCATGCCTGCCGACGTACCGATCACGGCAGCGGCCGCTGCGGCAGAAACGCCCACGGCCTTGAGAATCGGGAACAAAGCCACCAAAAGAAGCATGGCAAGGCCCGCGGCAGACGGAATCACGGTCACAAGCATTTGACCGACGACATACCCGAAAGCCAGCACAAGGTAAGGAGCCTTCAGGGCCGAAAGCGGTTTGACGGCTACGTCCACAAGCGCCTTGGCAGCGCCGATTCGATCCATATAAGCTGCAAAGCCGCCGGCAGTCATGATGAGAAAGCCGATGCCTGAACTCTGCTTGGTGGCAATAGACTTCAAAGTCGCGAAAATATCAAAGAGCCAAAATCCTGACGGTTTGACACCCTTCGGAAGGAAACCGACGCCGGCAAGCGCTACGCAGATCAAAATAGCCAGACCTGCAAACAACAGCACCATATGCGTCTGCACGCGCTTGATCAGCGCCCAGCCGGCGATCACTGTCACGATCACGGCAATCAGAGGCAATACCGAAGACATTTTGTTATCTCCTTAGAGTTGGAATTTATAGATGTTCGGCAAAGGCGGCCTCGAGTCCTGCGATGGCGTCGGTCACCTGTTGACGCATCGCGTTCGTCTTGCCCTGTTCGGCCTTGAGCGCGGCGGCAAAGTCCGCGAGCATCGCCTCAACCTCTGCGGGAGCGGCGCTGCCCTTGGTCTTTCGGTTGGCAATGATCTTACGCGGATCAAGCGCCTCGAGAAATTCTTCTTTACTCATAGGCAGCACTTCGGGGCCTTCGGGGAACTCCTCGTGAATTTCTTCAACATAGATGCGCTGCATCTGTTCGTACGGGAAGTCCTGCGGCAAAACATTGTTGGCTCGCGCCCAGGAAACCATGCGGCTGGCGACATGGTGACCAATGCGGAACGGCAGTCCGTGGTCGTGCATCAGACGATCGGCGATTTCCTGCGAAGCCGTCCAGTCGCTGTTCAATTCTTCGAGCGCTCGAGCAGGGTTGATGCGAAGCGCGTTCAGCACTTTGAGGAAGCGCTCCAGCATGGAGACTGCGGCCTTCGTCATGCGACCGTTCTTGGCCACGCTCTTTCCGTCAACCATTCCGGGAACGAGGTTGTGCACGCGCATAAAGACCGCGGTCATTTCCGAAACGACGTCGCTGGCGTCACCGCGACAGTTATTCATGAGGCCCGGATTGCGCTTTTGCGGCATGGCCGAAGACACGTACGTGTTTTCTCCTCCCTCCTGCAAAATGATCCAGGGGCGGCTCTGAGCGTACTGCACCATGATGTCGTTGATCATGGAGCCGACGTGCACGCCGACGGAAGCGGCGACCGACGACACTTCAAGCGCAAAGTCAACAGGCGTCTCGCACGTACAGTCAAAGGCGTTCAGGCGCGGGCGGTCAAAGCCAAGGAGCTTGGCCATGTCATCGCGGTTCAGGGGCCAGCCCGTACCGTTTAGCACGGTCGCGCCCATCGGGCACTCGTTGTAACGCACGAGGCACTGGTTTAAACGTTCGCGATCGCGCAGGAAGGCGGCGGCAAAACCCAACAGATAGTGTGCGTAGCTGTTGGGCTGCGCGGCTACGCCGTTGGTGTAGTTAGGCACCACCGTGTCGCGATGTTCTTCGGCCAAGGAAAGGATCTTGGCGATGACCGCATCGAGCGCCTCGCACAGCTCAAACGTCTGCTCGCGCAGAATAGCCACTCGCATCGTCGAGAGAATGTCCTGACTTGAACGGCCCGCGTGCAGAATCGTCACTTCGGGGCCCGTAGCGGCTATCACCATCGGTTCGTAGGCAATGTATTTCTTGACGCGTTTGGAGGCATCGACTTCGGCCTCCTTTTCAACGGCGGCAATGCCGCGGGCAGCAAGCTTGGCCGTCGCTTCGTCGAGAAGCTTCTCCCGGCTGTTGGACACTACGCTTGCTTTGTTGATCTGGCTGATCCAGTAGAACTCGTCGTGAATCACGGCAAATCGCTCCCTAATGAAAGAGAATAAACGGATACTTGTCGCCAGTATCCGTTGATCGCCTTCTCAATACAATTTGTTTTTGTCAAACTTAATTTGCGCAATACGCAAAGAAATGAAAGAATCAACGCATCTTATATGTCCGGTTTCCCGGAGATTTTGCCGTGTCCAAACTCGATGACCTCGCCGCCTGGCGCTACTTTGTCACCTTCGCCAAAACCGGGACGCTGTCGGCAGCAGCCTCGGCGCTCGGCGTTGATGTCTCCAACCTCTCACGGGCGATCGCAGGACTGGAAAAAGCGCTCGGTTGCGATCTGATCCGCCACAACTCTCGTCCGATGGAGCTCTCGGAAACGGGCAAAATGGTTCTCAAACGCATGACGCCGATTCTTCGCGCGCACGATTCATTGATGCAAAAGATCATCGACGACAACAGTGCGCTTACCGGCAATATCCGCCTATCCTCGGCTCCCGGCTTTGCCGCAAGGCGCCTTACGCCGTTGCTACAACGTTTTCAGCAGCTGCACCCGCAGATCACGGTGGAGATTTTGAGCGGCTACAAACCGGTCGACGTGCAAAAGGGCTTGTGCGACGTGGCGACCATCACCGGAGAACCGACACTTTCGGGATTGTGCTACATGAGCCGCGGCCGCAACGTCTATCTGCCGGTCGCAAGTCCCGCCTATATTCAAAAGCACGGCATGCCACTCGACCCCGTGAGCCTGCGCCTGCACACGGGACTTGTCTACAACGGCCCCGTTCGTGAAGAGACCAAAATGCTCTACCGGGGCAACAAGGCCGAACCGATCACCTACGCCTCCTGCATCCGCTCCACCGACATCCTGGCGATTCGCTCCGCTCTTCTCGAAGGCATGGGTGTGGCCGTTGATATTCCGCTTGTGCAGATCTACGAAGATCTGCTCGCGGGGAGACTCGTCGCCATTTTGCCCGGCTGGTTTCATCCGCCCGTGGAGTGCTTCATTGTGGCCAGCCACGAGGCCTGGCACATGAAGCGCGTACGCATCTTTCTGGAGTGGTACGCCAGAGAAATGCAAGCGCTCTTTGCTTCGTATGAAGCGCAGGTTTCTGATGTGGTGGGTCTTCCCAAAGACAACGGCAAGTACGATCGCAACAAGCTCTACCGAACTTAGGTTCAATCCAGGGAATTAAGCACGCAGCAAATTTCACAATAACGCAATGTCGTATAAGAAGATCCGACATGCGTTTAATCGTTAAGAACGCACCGGACCTAAGCAGGCTTACCTATGGAAATCTGCAGGGTTCTCCCTGTAAACTAACACCTCGTTGCGCCCGCGCCTCTTTCATGACGGCGCTCTTTTTTCGCGCACCTCAAAATTCAATTCTTTTCAATCTTTCAGAAGAGCCCGAGGGGGCCTGGAGACTGACACATGGCTAAAGCCGATAAAGCCGGCAATACGGCAAAGTACCCGCTTAATCTTCCCGACACAGCATTCCCGATGCGCGGCGATTTGCCCAAGCGCGAACCCGTCTGGGTTGCCGACTGGGAAAAACGCGATCTCTACCACACGATTCAGAACGCCTGCAAAGGCCGCCGCAACCGTTTCGTTCTGCACGACGGCCCGCCGTATGCCAACGGTGAAATTCACCTCGGCCATGCCTTAAACAAGATTCTCAAGGACATCGTCAACAAGACCAAGCTCTTCGAAGGCTACGACGTCCCCTACGTGCCTGGCTGGGACTGCCACGGCATGCCGATCGAAATTCAGATCGAAAAGATGTACGGCAAGGGACTCGAAAAGACCGACCTGATGGCCAAGGCCCGCGCCTATGCCAAGGAACAGGTCGCCAAGCAGAAAGCCGGCTTCAAGCGTCTGGGCGTTCTCGCCGACTGGGAAAATCCGTACCTGACGATGCGTCCTGAAACGGAAGCCGCCGAAATCCGCACGCTTGCCCGCATCGTGAAGAAGGGCTACGTGTACCGCGGCCTGAAGCCCGTGAACTGGTGCTTTGACTGCTGCTCGGCTCTTGCCGAAGCTGAAGTCGAATACGCTGATCGTGAAAGCTACGCCATCGACGTCGCCTTCCCGCTTTCCGAAGAAGACAAGCCCAAAGTCGAAGAACTGATGGGCGTGAAGATTGAAAAGCCATGCTACACGGTGATCTGGACTACGACGCCGTGGACGATTCCGGCCAACCAGGCCATCAACATGCACCCGGATCTGTCGTACGCGCTCGTGGACTGCGGCGACAAGTACCTGATTCTGGGCGCCAACCTTGTGGAAGATTGCCTCAAGCGCTACAAGCTCGAGGGCAAGATCGTCGGAGAAACCAACGGCAAAAACCTCGATCACGTCCGCTTCATGCACCCCTTCAGCCAATTGCACGAAGGCTTCAAGCGCTTCTCGCCGGTGTTCCTCGGTGAATACGTGGAAGCCACGAGCGGTACGGGCGTCGTGCACTCGGCTCCGGCCTACGGCCTGGACGACTTTGTGTCGTGCAAGGCCAACGGCATGACCAACGATCAGATTCTCAACCCGGTGATGGGCAACGGCGTCTATGCCGACTGGCTCCCGCTCTTCGGCGGTCTCAACATCTGGAAGGCTCAGCCCAAGATTGTTGACACGATGCGCGTGGCGGGCGTGCTGCTTAACTGCGAAATGATCCAGCACAGCTACATGCACTGCTGGCGCCACAAGACGCCGCTCATCTATCGTGCAACGGCTCAGTGGTTCATCCGCATGGACAAACCCACGGCCGACACCAAGGGCGTGCTCAACACCGAAGCCGAAGAAAAGAGCCTGCGCGAAACGGCTCTGGCAGGTGTCGATGCCACCAAGTTCATCCCGTCCTGGGGCTACAACCGTTTGCACGCCATGATCGAGAACCGTCCCGACTGGTGCATCTCGCGTCAGCGCAACTGGGGCGTTCCCCTGCCCTTCTTCATGAACAAGGCAACGGGTGAACTTCATCCGCGTACGCTCGAAATCATGGAAGAAGTCGCCCAACGCGTTGAAAAAGAAGGCATCGAAGCCTGGGTGAAGGCCAAGGCCGAAGACTTCATGCCCGCCGAAGAAGCCGCTCAGTACGACAAGACCACCGACATTCTCGACGTGTGGTTCGACTCCGGTTCCACGTACGAAACCGTGATGAACGGCTCGCACAAAGACGTCTACGACGGCAAGCCTCACTGCGACCTCTACCTTGAAGGCAGCGATCAGCACCGCGGCTGGTTCCATTCCTCCCTGTTGACGAGTTCCATCCTTTACGGCCGTCCGCCCTACGATGCGCTTCTCACGCACGGCTTCCTCGTCGACGAAGAAGGCAAGAAGATGTCCAAGTCTCGCGGCAATGCCATGGGTCCGAAGGAAATCTACGAAAAGTACGGCGCCGAAATCTGCCGTCTCTGGGTGGCTCAGACCGACTACACAGGCGACCTGCGTATCGGCCCGACCATCATCAAGGGTGTTGTCGACAGCTACCGCCGCATCCGCAACACGCTGCGATTCCTGCTTGCCAACACGAACGACTTCGACATCAATAAGGATGCCGTGTCGGTCGATCAGATGCTCGAGCTTGATCGCTGGGCGCTGGCTCGCGTTGCCGAGCTTCAAAAGCAGATCATTGAGGCAAATGATACCTATAGCTTCCAGCAAGTCGCCACTCTTTTGATGGGCTTTGCCACCGACGACCTGGGCAGTTTCTACCTCGACATCCTCAAGGACCGTCTCTACACCACGAAGACCGACGGTCTGCCGCGCCGCAGCGCTCAGACCGCCCTGTGGCACATCACGGCGGCCTATCTGCGTCTGATGGCTCCGATCCTTTCCTTTACGGCCGAAGAAGCCTTTGCGATCTTCAGTCCGAACAAGGAAGGTACGATCTTTACCGAGCTCTATCACACGGTGCCCGCTGTCGAAGGCTCCGAAGCGCTGCTCGCCAAATGGTCGACGATCCGCGACGTTCGCGCCGAAGTGCTCAAGAAGATCGAAGAGCTGCGCATGCAAAGCCTTGTGGGCTCGAGCCTGCAGGCCGAATGCAAGATCGCCGCAAGCGGTGAAACATACGAGACCCTCGCGGGCCTGGGCGATGAACTCAAGTTCGTGATGATGACCTCGCGCGCCGAACTCGTGAAAAACGAAGGTGACTTGGAAATCACGGTTACCGCCACCGAGCAGAAGAAGTGCTGCCGCTGCTGGCACTACGTTCCGAGCGTGGGCAACAATGCCGAACATCCGGAACTGTGCGAACGGTGCCTCACGAACCTCTTCGGCGCCGGCGAAGTCCGCACCAAGGCCTAAACGCCGTGACCGAGATCAATCGATCCGCACCCCGGAGCCCCGCTCCGGGGCGTTTTGTCCTCTGGCTTGCGGCAGCGTTCGTGTTGCTCGTTGTCGACCGGATCACGAAGGTCGCCGTCATCGATACGCTCGCGTACGGCGCCTTTGTCCCTGTCACGCCCTTTTTCAATCTTTGCCACGTTCGCAACACGGGCGCGGCCTTTTCGTTTCTGGGTGACGCTGGCGGATGGCAAATTTTCGCCTTCGCGGGCATAGCCCTGCTTGTGACTGCAGCGTGTCTGTTCTTTCTGTGGCGTCACGCCAAGCGCACACTCTTTGCCTTCTCGATGTCCCTGGTGATTTCAGGAGCCCTGGGCAACCTCTGGGACCGCCTCGTCTACGGCTACGTCACGGACTTTCTCGACTTTCACGCGTTTGGCTACCACTGGCCGGCTTTTAACGTGGCCGACATCTGCATTTGCGTGGGGGCGGCACTCCTGGTGTTCGACGAATTCCGCCGAGAAAGGTAAGCTTTCTGTCCTCAGTACAGCCTCAAACAGAAAAACCGTGTCCGAAAGCAAGACGCGGTTTTTTGTTTTGTCACAACTCTCTGTCAGACCAACTCGTAGGTGGCCGACTGAATCGGTGTATTAAGGTTGGGCAACACTCGCTCAAGCAGAATGCCATCGCGATTATCCATCCGATAGCCGAATGTAGAGCGAATGCCCTGCAGTATGAACTGAGCGGCGCGATCAAGCGCAATCGGAAGGCTGTCGCCCTGCAGGAGGCTGCCCGTGATCACGCTCGTGAAGCTGTCGCCCGTGCCGGGATAATGCGCAGGCAGATACGGACAGGTGACCTTCCAGGTGCGCAAATCAGACTTGCTGCGCGCAATCACGGAAGTTAATCCCGACTGGCCCGGCACCGGAACACCCGTGATGATCACCGTATCGGGTCCCATTTCGGAAAGTTCGGCAATCAAGTCTTTGAGTTCCTCGGTCGTGCAGTCCGTCTTGTAAGGACGATCCAAAAGCGCAAACGCCTCGGTGAGATTGGGCGTGAGCACGTCGGCCCGGCATGCCAGGCGCCGCATCTCTTCGACCATCTCCTGCGTCATCTTGCTGTAGAGGTGTCCGTTGTCACCCAAGACCGGATCGACCACCACGAGCGTATCGGCCGTGCGGAAGCGCTCGATAAAGCCGCAGACGATCTCGATTTGTCGGGGCGAACCCATATAGCCCGTGTAGATCGCATCAAAAGTGACGCCGAGCTTTTCCCACTGATCAATGATGCGGGGCATCTCTTCGGTGAGATCCAGGAAGGAAAAGTCCGGGTACTGCGAGTGATTGGAGAGAATCGCGGTGGGCAGAGGACACACGTTAAAGCCCATGGTAGAGAGAATCGGAATGACGGCCATCAAAGATGTCCGGCCGATTCCGGACAGGTCGTGAATCGCCGCGATGCGGCGAACATTGGGCTGGAAACGCATGGCGAAGACTTCCTTTTGGCTTCTGTGGTTTTCGAGGCTCCTAAAGATAGCACTTCGCAAGGCTTCAGACATCCGCACGCGGCAATATTTGCGAACAATCGAGGCTGTGCAAGTTGCTAAACTCACCGCACCTAACAATTTTGACTCTTGGAGAATTGTCAATGTTTCAGATCGGAGAAAACGTCGTCAACGTCAAAGGCCCCTCTACGGCAGGCGACTTTGATTTGCAAGCCCAACGCGGCCGCTGGGTGGTGCTTTATTTCTACCCGAAGGACAACACGTCGGCCTGTACGATTGAGGCGCGCGACTTTACGGCTGCCGTGCCTCAGTTCGAGGCTTTGAACGCCAAGGTAATCGGCGTCTCCCGCGATTCGGTGAAGACCCACGAAGGCTTTTGCGCCCGCCAGGAACTTGGCATTGAACTCGTGAGTGACAAATCCGAAGAGCTCTGCACAGCCTTTGATGTCATCAAGCCGAAGGTGATGTACGGCAAGCCCTGCCGCGGCATCGTGCGCTCGACATTCCTCATTGATCCGCAGGGTAAGCTCGCGTTTGAGTGGCGCGGCGTCAAGGTGCCGGGTCACGTGGAAGCGGTACTCGAAAAGATCCGCGAGCTCTCTTAATCCAATCCTTGTGCAGGACGTCTACACTTTCTTCTGATATTCGGCTTTAACTTAAAACTGCTTCATCATGACCGCAAAGCTTTACTCTCGCCTGGCTGCCAAAAACATCACAGTGGCTGTCACGGGCGGCATCGCCGCCTACAAGACCTGTGAGCTCGTACGGCTTTTGGTCAAGTCGGGTGCTGCAGTGCGCGTCTGCATGACGCAGGCGGCAACCGAATTTGTCGGACCGCTCACGTTTGCTGCGCTCTCGGGACATCCCGTGCAGACACAGGCCTTCGACGGGACGATGCAGCATCTGGCGCTCACGCGCGACTGCGACTTGTTGATCGTCGCGCCTGCCACCGCCAACATCCTGGCCAAGGCCGCCAACGGCATTGCCGACGACCTGGTGAGTTCCGTTATTCTCGCAAGCTCCTGTCCGGTTGCCGTATGTCCGGCAATGAACAGCAATATGTGGGCCAAAGCGAGCACTCAGCGCAACATCGCTCAGCTCAAGGCCGACGGCTTTGCCGTGCTCGGACCCGCGTGCGGAGAGCTTGCGTGCGGCGTTTCGGGCGCAGGCCGAATGATTGAGCCCGAAGAGATTGCAGCACACGCCGCGCGCCTGCTTTCTCCGAAGATTCTGCAAGGTAAGCGCTTCGTTGTCACGGCCGGTCCCACCTTTGAAGCATTGGATCCCGTGCGCGGCATCACCAACCGCAGCTCCGGCAAGCAGGGCTACGCCGTTGCGCAGGCCGCCTTTGAAGCGGGAGCCAATGTGACGCTCATTTCCGGCCCCACTTCGATCGCAGCCCCTTACGGTGTCAAAGCGGTGCCGGTCGTTTCGGCCGAAGAAATGAATGAAGCCGTGCACCGTGAGGCACCCGGCGCCGACGTCTTTGTGAGCGTCGCTGCCGTTTCCGACTGGCGTGCTCAGGCAGTCGCCGATGAAAAAATCAAGAAGTCAGATGAACCGCCCGCGTTGGATCTCGTGGAAAATCCAGACATCCTCGCGCAGGCGGCACGTGAATTTCCATCGCTTTACTGCGTCGGCTTTGCCGCCGAAACCGAAAACGTGCTTGAAAACGCACGCGGCAAGCGCATCCGCAAGCTCGCTCGCATGATCGTGGCCAACAACGCCCGCAGCGCCATCGGCTGCGACATGAACGAAGCGGTGATCGTGACGGCCGACAAGGAAGTCGCCACGGGTCTTGTGAGCAAGGATGTGCTTGCGCAAACCATCATCGAATGCATCGCCGATGACCTCGCAAGGGAGGTGTAGACATGGCCTTCAAACTCAACGAAAAAACGCTTGAACCTCATAACGGCGACTACATCGCGTTTTTGAAGGAAATCGAAAAGGGCAATGCAAAGGTAAGCGGCCTTACCGTTTCCGTCAACAGCGACATGCCGGGCATGGTCACCGTACGTCGCGCTAACGAATCCGATCAGGCCCCCTCCTCGCCCGGTTTCATCGCCAAGAACAAGAACGCCATGCCTGCGCTATTGCGTCTTGCGGGCAGCGTGATCGCGCTTTTCGGCGTGTTGTTCATCATCGCGGGCATGTCTGAGCCGAGCCTGCAAAACTTGATTCCCGTAGGAATGTTCGTAACATTCGGCGGTCTTGTTTGCGCACTCTCGCAGCATCAGAAGCTCGAGCGGCTCAAACGGCTTGAAGAAGCCGACAAATCCAACAACGAATAAAGCACGACGAAAAAATGAAAATTGCACTCAAGGTCCTTGACGAACGCATCCGCGAGCACCTTCCGCGCTATGCCACGCCGGGCTCCGCAGGCCTCGATCTTCGAGCCCTCCTCGATGAGCCGCTCACGATCAATCCCGGTGAAACGGTCCTCGTAAAGACCGGTCTGGCGATCCACATCGGTGATCCCAATTACGCCGCCGTCATTATCCCCCGCAGCGGAATGGGGCACAAAAAGGGCATTGTGCTCGGAAATTTGGTCGGTTTGATTGATTCCGACTATCAGGGCGAACTGATGATCAGCACCTGGAACCGCGGCAATGAGCCGTTTGTACTCGAGCCCTTCGAGCGTCTGGCCCAGCTCGTGGTGCTGCCCGTCGTGCAGCCCGAGTTTGAAATTGTGACCGATTTTGAAGCAAGTTCGCGCGGCGAAGGAGGCTTCGGCTCGACCGGCACGAAATAATCGACACAATCAACTGTTGTGGCACCAAGGCGCTTCTGCTCGAGAGGCGCCTTTTTTGTACTTGCTCCTTTCAGGCAAACCTTTGACACCGCCGCTCACGACTGGTCACTTCCAGCGCGATAGCATGTTTGCAAATCCGCAAAACACCAATCGGAAAGGAACAACACCATGCATGCCCAGCGACTATTTGCCTCGCTCCTTGTCTGTTTGGGTCAACTCTCTTCAGGAACCGCTATGTCCGAAACCATTCAAGTTTCCATCGACGGCAAAAGTTATCCCGTCGAAATGGCCGACAATGCCGACGCCCGCGCTTTCATCGCACGACTGCCGATGACGCTCACGTTTGAAAACTTCGGTCGCAATGAACGTATCGCATATCCCAAGCCTGCTCTGGAACTCGAACGCTCCGCCCGCCACTTTGAGATCACGCGCGGAACGATGACCGTCTACAAACCTTGGGGCAATATTGCGGTCTTCCTTGTGGAATTCCCGTGGAGTTCCGACTTGGCCGAC
>ULUE01041313.1_pt1 | contig 12142 bp, 10 predicted proteins | sample 1958211 | NCBI WGS metagenome assembly ULUE01 (sample SAMEA4835752, study PRJEB28245) | human gut metagenome | biome: gut microbiome; material: fecal sample | place: Denmark | collected 2008 | reverse complement strand
TTGTGGCCGATGACAAAGAGGGCGTATATGTTGCCCGTGGCAAGATCAGCCGTTGCCGCCTGAGGATTTTCGTAGTTGATGAAATCAACCGAGGCAACCGCATCCAGTGATCGGATCAGATCCCGGCTTTCTGCGGAGTTGTCGTAGTCGACAAGCCCGACGGGGATGTCGCGCATCAGCCCGGTGGCAAAGACGGCGACGACGGCCAGGCACCAGAAAACGGGCACCACGATGCCGGTAAGCCACAAAAGCGGCGTATCGGCTGTGGTGCGTGCTTCCTGCACAAAAGCGCGCTTAAAGTCGGAAAGAAACGACGACATAACCGGGAGAAACGTCAGGAGCCTTGGGTAACGCGGTCAACAATCACGCTCATGCCGGGACGCAGATCGCGCATCGGCTCAACCGGTCGGGCGCGAACTTCGAAGGTGCGCACGTCGTAGCCCGTCGACTGACGGGTGGAACGCCAGGTGGCGTAGTCGGCCCGCGGATTGATCCAATAAACGGTAAAGGCGACGTTGTCGGCACCCAAAGCCGGCACCTTGGCTTTGAGTTCGGTGCCCACTTTGATGTTGGCAAGCTCGTCTTCTCGGATGTTGAAGACCACCCATTTGTCGGAGTGATCCAGCAATGTGACGAGCGGGAAACCGGCCGGCGTTACTTCGCCTTCATGCAATACCACACGCGTGACTTCACCTTGGCGTGGAGCGCGGACCAGACTTTCAGAAGCCAGACTCTGCACTTCGGCGACGCCCGAGGCGGCTTGACGCGCCAGTGCTTCTGCGGCTCGCTTTTCGTCTTCGCGCGACCCCGTGAGCGCCATGTCATAGACGCTTTGCGCGGCGCGGGTCAGCCCGCGGGCGGTATCAAGCGCCGCTTTGGCTTCATCGAACTTTTGAGCCGACACAAGTCCTTCCTTGTAGAGGGCATTGACACGGGAAAAGGTTTTCTCGGCAAGCTGCAGCGCACCCTTGGCACTTTCAAACATTGACTTGGCTTCACGAATCTTCTCTTTGCGGGCTCCTTCTTCCACAAGGCGAGCTTTGGCTTGAGCAGCCTGCTCCTGCGCCGTGACTTGGCCGAGTTTTGCGGAGATTTCCGGAATGTCGATTTTGACCATCACGGCGCCGGCTTCGACCGTGTCGCCTTCCTTGACGAGCACTTTCTCGATGCGGCCCGGAATCTTGGGCGCCACTTCAATGGTGCGGGCGTCGACTTGCCCCTGAAGCGGCGCCGGAGCAGGGGTGGCCGCTTTCCACAGACCGATGCCGATAAAGGCAAGAAGTCCTGCGCCGACCAGGGCAACGGCGATTGTTTTAACGGAGACGTTTTTGGATTCGGTCATAGTGGACACATCAATATTCAAAAATGTTTGTCTGACGCGTGACAGATTGCTCGAAGGCGTTCATGTCGCCGCTTACGGCGTTGAGCATGGCCCAGGCGACGACAAAGCGATAGGCAGCCACACGTCGCGCGATTTCAGCGGCCAGAAGCTTGGTGCGCGCATCGTTGACTTCATCGGCCGTCGAGAGCCCCTCGGAAAAGCTCTTTTCTCGCAGCCGCAGGTTTTCCTTGGCAAGCGAAAGTGTCGAGTCGGTGAGGCGATAGGCTTCTCGGGCCTCGTTGCTTTTTAGGTACGCTGTTTGAACGGCCGTCTGAATGCGGTTGCTTGCCTCGTCGTGCGCAGCCTGTGCTTTGGTGACGAGCGAATTGGCCGCTGCAATCGACGCGTTGCGATCTTTGTTGTCCCAGAGCGTGAACTTCAGACCAATGCCGGCGATCCAGTCGGGTTCGGGAATTGTCAGATAGTGCTTAATCAGGTTGTAGTTGGCAAAAGCGTATACCTGAGGGTGCCAGGCGGCCTTGGCAGCCGTCACGCCTTGCTCGGCCTGCCGGCGTTGCGCCACTACGCTCTTTAGGACGGGACTTGAGCCCATCGCCTTGTCTTGCCAGCTCTTTAAGGAACCGATGTCTTCCGTGACAACAAAGAGGGGGTTTTTGAGTTCGCCCACGCTCTCTTCACGCAAAAGTCCGGCCAATTCGCTTTCGGCTACGCGGCGGTTTGTCTGAGCGGTCAAAAGCTCTCGCTTGGCCGCGTCTCGGTTGACTTCGACGGCCATGCGTTCGAGTTTGCTGATCGTGCCGGTCTTTTCAAACCGAAGCGCTTTGCGAACTTCCAACTCCTGCTGATGAAGCATTTCGCTTTGCAGTCGTTCAATGCTGCGCGCAAGCTGTACGGCAAAGTATTTCTGCGCGAGCTCGGTGTCAACGGTATCGCGCTGCGCCTGCGTGCGGGCCTGAGACTCGTAGACGGCTTCGTCTGCCGCACGTACTTTGGCATTGATGGCGCCGCCCATGTAGATCGGCAGCTGAGCGTTGATGGCCGCGCGCGGTCCCCCGATGTCTTCCTCGTGATAGAGGTCGATAGGGGGCAATCCTTGCACAATTGAGCCGAGATTTACCGTCCCGTAATCGAGCGTTTTGCGCCCCCAGATCTGCTTGGAGTCAAGCTCGATCTTTGGTCCGTGCAGACTGCGCACGCTCTTGGCTTCGCTTTCGCGCTTGGCCGTTTCGGCGGCTTCGACCTTGATGGCGTCCACCCGGTCGTGAGCAAGCTGCCTTGCCTGTGAGAAATCAAGCGCCGGCGTCTGGGCGTAGCTTGAGCTGAAAGCCCAACACAGCGAAGCGAAGACGAAGAAAGATTTGACGGCCATCTGAGACTTTTCGTGAAGAAAGAATTTCTATAAAATCGCAATTTTAGTGCTGAGAATCCTTCAGCACACCAACTTAATACCGAATGTCGCCCGAATGGCGAAATCGGTAGACGCAAAGGACTTAAAATCCTTGGCCTTTGGCATGCGGGTTCGAGTCCCGCTTCGGGCACCATCTACATTCGGTAAAGTCTGGTATGCCCCGATTCATCGGGGTTTTCTCTTTTCAGTTTCCGCTTTTCTTGGTTGCGGTGCTGCACGGGATTAGCATCAGAGGTACTTTCTGGAAAGCTATTGCGCTGTTTTTGCAAGGTTTTCTTGCGGGAAGAACTGTAAAATGCGGCCAATCCGTTTGACAGCCCCGGAAGACGCTGATGTCAGAAATCCTAGATTTTTCTAAATTCCCCCTCGATTCACATATCCAGGCAGCGATTGCCGAAATGGGCTATGTCACGCCCACGCCGATTCAGGTGCAGGCTATCCCCGTCGTGCTTGCGGGGCAGGATGTGATGGGAGCGGCACAGACCGGTACGGGTAAGACGGCCGGCTATGGTCTGCCTGCATTGCAGCGAATTCTTCCCAAGGCCAATACGTCGATGTCGCCCGCACGTCACCCCGTGCGCGTGCTGATTCTTGCGCCGACTCGCGAATTGGCAGTGCAGGTTAATGAAAGTCTTGTGAAGTACGCAAGCAAGACGCCTCTGCGCGTGGGCGTGGTCTACGGCGGCGTGGACATCAAGCCGCAGGCCGACATGCTGCGCCGCGGCGTTGAGGTTCTCACGGCAACGCCCGGTCGTCTGCTTGACCACCATGAAGGCGGTTCGGTGAACCTCTCTCAGGTCGAAATCGTGATTCTCGACGAAGCCGACCGTATGCTTGACATGGGCTTCCTGCCCGACATCTCGCGCATTCTGAACCTGTTGCCGAAAAAACGTCAGAACCTGATGTTCTCGGCAACGTTCTCTCCGGAAGTCAAAAAACTTGCCGGCAATTTCCTGCGCAATCCGGTGCTCGTGGAAGTGGCTCGCGAAAACGCCACGGCTGATACGGTCGAGCAGATTGTCTATCAGGTTCACGACTCCGAAAAAACCGATGTTCTCATCGATATCCTTAAGGGTGACGGCGAAAACGGGGGCCCGATCAAGCAGGTCATCGTCTTTGTGAACGCCAAGATCACATGCCGTCGTCTTGCAAGCACGCTTTCTCGTGTTGGCATTTCGGCCGACGCCATTCACGGAGACAAGTCCCAGGAAGAGCGCATGGCCGCCTTGGAAGCTTTCAAGAAGGGCGAAGTCGAAGTGTTGGTGGCAACCGATGTGGCCGCCCGAGGTCTGGACATTGCCGAACTTCCGGTCGTGATCAACTACGACGTACCGTTTGGCGCCGAAGACTACGTGCACCGCATCGGTCGTACGGGGCGAGCGGGAGCCAAGGGCAAAGCCGTGATGCTCGCAACCGGCGGCGAAAGCCGCCTTGTGACGGCTATCGAAGAGCTCACCAAGCAGAAGTTCAAGCCTGCCGAGCGCCGTCCGTTGTCTCGTGAAGAGCGCCGCTCCCGCTATGAGTCGCAGCGTCGTGACGGTTTTGGAGAAGATCGTCCGCGCCGCGTCCGCAAGGAATGGCGAGACGACGATCGCGAGGGGCGCCGCCCGGTGGATCTGCCAAAGATGCCGGCTCCGGTCTACGATCCGATCTTTGATGCGCCATATGAACCGACCGAAACCACGGCCGAGACTGAACGCAATCAGCCGGTTCAGACTGCCGTTCGCGGTCAGGCTCAAGGCAAGAAAAAGGGCAGAGTCGCCGCACTTTTGGGCGGCCTGCTGCGCAAATAATTGTTGACGATCGGCTCTGTTGCCGATGACAATTTCCATCCCATTTCGTCCCCGTGTCTGAGGAAGATGCGGGGCGTTCGTACCGATATTTCATGACTGACACCGACAAGTTTCGCTTTTGCGTTGCTCCGATGCTCGACTGGACCGATCGTCATTGCCGCTACTTCATGCGGTTGATGACGAAGCGTGCTCGACTCTACACCGAAATGGTGACGGCGCCTGCCATTTTGTTCGGCAACCGGGATCTGCTTTTAAGGTTTGACGAAACGGAGCATCCGGTCGCATGCCAGCTCGGCGGCAGTGACCCGGAAGATCTGGCCAAGGCAGCCGCCATTGCATCGCAGTACGGTTACGATGAAATCAACCTCAACTGCGGCTGTCCCTCAGAGCGCGTTCAGAAAGGATCGTTCGGCGCTTGCCTGATGCTTGAGCCCAAGCTCGTGGCGGAGTGTTTTCAGGCGATCCGAGAAGCGAGCGGTCTTGAGACCACGATCAAGCACCGCATCGGCGTGGACCATCAGGATGACTATCCCTTTGTGCAGAACTTTGTCGGAACTCTGTACGAAGCCGGGTGCCGCGCTTTCATCGTGCATGTGCGCACCGCTTTTCTCAAGGGGCTTTCACCGCGTCAGAACCGCGACGTGCCGCCGCTCAAGCCCGACTATGCCTACCAGCTCAAGAAGGACTTTCCTCAGGCGCAGTTTTGCATCAACGGCGGACTCCAGACGCTTGAAGAGTCCAAGACTTTCATTGACAACGGCTTGGATGGTGTGATGGTGGGGCGAGCCGCATATCACGAACCATGGATGCTCTCTCGTGTCGACGAAGTTCTGTTCGGGGAAGAACCGCGGGTTCTTCGCCGTGAAGACGTGGTCGAACAAATGACGGCGTACCTACATCGCATTGCACCGGAACACGAAAATGCGGTGCGAAACGCAGCTCGCCACACGATGGGCCTGATGAACGGGTTGCCCGGTGCTCGGCTTTGGCGCCGCACTCTGTCCGATCCCAAGGCATACAAGGAAGCCGGTCCCAATGTGTTGTTGGCGGCGCTCGAGTCCATGAAGGCCTGACGGTCGCAAATTCTTTCACCGCATCACAACAATATTCGGAGGCAGAGAATGCTCGGAGCAATCGTCGGCGATATTGTCGGTTCTCGTTTTGAGTTTTCGCATCAGCCTGAGGACGGAACGTATTGTGAGTTCACAATGCCGCCGGCTACCGGATTTGAGTTTTTGTCTTCAGATTGTTTCTTTACCGACGACACGGTTCTTACGGTAGCGGTTTGCCAGGCACTGACTGAAACGGGCGGAAATCCGACGTCATTGCCGCGACGCGTCGTTGAACTTTTCTGCGAATACGGTGCCCGTTATCCGCTGGCAGGCTACGGATCTCGGTTTGACGAGTGGCTTCACAACCCGTACAGAAAACCGTATATGAGCCTTGGAAACGGAGCAGGAATGCGCGTGAGCGGTTGCGCTTATGCCGCCGAAACGCTCGATGAGGCATTGTTTCTGTCCGATCTGGTGACTGCCGTGACACACAACCACCCGGAAGGGCTGTTGGGGGCTCGCGCGGTGACAGCGACGACATTCTTGGCTCGTAAAGGCAAGAGCAAGGAAGAGATTCGCCGCTACATTGTCGAGAACTTCTACCCGCTGGATTTCACGATCGGTGAAATTCAGAACGACTATTGGAAGGGAAGAGGACTGGGCACCTGCGGCAATTCTATCCCACAGGCTCTGCAAGCATTCTTTGAGTCCACGGATTTTGAAAGCGCCATTCGGCTGGCAGTCGGATTGGGCGGCGACACCGACACGCTGGGGGCAATGGTCGGAGCTCCGGCAGGTGCCTACTACGGCGTTCCGGATGAGACGGCGGAGAGGGTTGAAACCTATCTCACGGAAGATTTGCGCAAGGCAATTGCTGGTTTTGAATCGCGTTTTTCGCTTTGAGCGTGTTGCGGGCTGACAAGACCGTCAGAGGCTACCTAAAACTGTCATTTGAACAAAATTGCATCGACAGTCGTCCAAATTGGTTTTTATCGCATGATTTGGTTTGTTCTTTATTCGCTTCTTTTTATTGCTCTGGCATATATCGATTTTCGTAGAGGGCAAACGCCGGCCGGCTACTTTCTTAACGATCGCAAATCCAAAACGCATCAGGTCGGTTTTTCGATCATCGCATCCTGCGTGGGCGGTTCGGCCACGGTTGGGATGTGCGGACTGGCCTATGCGGTAGGCACGCCCGCGCTTTGGTGGTTGCTTTCCGGGGCGGCGGGACTTGTGGTGCTGCGTCTCTTTATGGTGCCGCGCATCCGCTCTCGCGGTTCGGCTCTCACAATGCCCGAAATGATTCGGGAGTCCGTCGGTGTTCATGCACATCGCCTGTCCTGTGTGATCATTCTGTGCTCATGGGTGGCGATTCTTGCCGCGCAGTTTTTGGCCATGGGTCGAATTGTGTCCGGTCTGACTGGATTGTCGAGCCTATCGGCGATGGCCTGCGGTGCCTTCGTGATCGTTCTCTACACCTGGCTGGGCGGACAGGCGAGCGTGATCAAAAGCGACGTGATTCAGCTTGTCTTCCTGGCAACGGGACTGATTTTTCTCTTGGGGTTTCTGATTTCGATCAATCCCGAGCCTGTTTCCGAGGTACGTCTCGAATGGCTCAACGACAAGTTTGAGATCTCGGACTGGTCTCGCTTCATGCTGCTGATCGGCGGCAGCTATATCGTCTGTCCCATGCTATTTGCCCGCATCATGAGTGCGGAGTCGGATAAGGCGGCTCGCCGCGGAGCGGAGCTGGGCATCCTGGGCATTGCCCTGATTGCTTTTGTGATCGTGGGCATCGGCTTGGAAGCAAGGGCATTTCTGGGAGAAGGGATTGAGGGCGATTCCGTACTGCCTCAATTGGTCGGTCAGTTGCCGACCTGGGGGAGCGTGCTCTTTTTCTTTGTAATGGCAAGCGCTATCTTGTCTTCGGCAGACTCCTGCCTGATCACGGCGGCGACGGTGGCGGCCAACGACATTCTGAAGACGCCGAGCGTGAAGGTCTCACGGAGGTTGATTCTCGTCATTTCCGCGGCGGCCTTTGTTCTTGCCGGTTCCGGCAAGAGCGTGCTGGGACTGCTTCTTGCGGCCAACACGATATATACCTGTGCGGTGGTCTTTCCGATTTTCGTGACGTTGGCGGTCGGAAGAAAACTCAATGGCGCGGCGGCGCTTGCAACGATTGCGACAGCCGGCAGCTTGGCCCTGGCCAGCGAACTCATGAGTTATGAACCGTTGAGCTATGTTGCGGCGCTGGTTTCTGTCATCGGCAGTTTGCTTTCTCTTTACGGCGGCGACGGCAGTGAAACGCCTCAGACCGTCACCGTGCCGGTACGTGTTCGAGAGCACTGAAATTAGAGAAAAATTTCGCCCAAGCATTTGATCTCGGCGGTGTTTTCTCATATAATCCGCGCTTCTTTGTGCAAGCAAAGAATTTTCCCGAACCTGCGCTATGTTGGCGCGGGTCAGTAAATAGCACGCCGTAGGCTCTCCGGGTGACCGTGATCGAGCGGTTTTGCCAAGGCCTCGGTGTTAGACATAACCTTGGAGAATAAGAAATGTCCGTCAGCATGCGTGAAATGCTCGAAGCCGGTTGCCACTTCGGCCACCAGACCCGCTTCTGGAACCCCAAGATGGCTCAGTACATCTTCGGCGCCCGCAACAAGATTCACATCATCAACCTCGAAAAGACGGTTGAAAAGCTTGCCGAAGCTGAAAAGTTCGTTCGCGAACTCTCCGCTCGCGGCGGCAAGATCCTCTTCGTGGACACCAAGCGCGGCGGCCGCGACACGATCATCGAACAGGCCCAGCGCGCTGGCTGCTGCTACGTTGATCAGCGCTGGCTCGGCGGCACGCTCACGAACTTCAAGACCGTGAAGCAGACGATCCGTCACCTCAAGGACATGGAAGCCACGCTCGAAGCCGGCGGCCTCGAGAAGATGAGCAAGAAGGAAGCTCTCGACTTCACCCGCGAAGTTGAAAAGCTCAACAAGTCCATCGGCGGTATCAAGGACATGGCCGGTCTGCCCGACGCCCTCTTCGTGATTGACGTCGGCTACCACAAGATCGCCATCCAGGAAGCCAACAAGCTCGGCATTCCGGTCGTGGCTGTCGTCGATACCAACCACAGCCCCGAAGGCGTTGACTATGTCATCCCGGGCAACGACGACTCCGGTAAGGCTGTTGCCATCTACGCTTCCGTGATCGCTGACGCCATCCTCGCCGGCCGTGCCGATGTGGCCACCGGTGAAGAAGAAGCTCAGGAAGAGTTCGTGGAAGTCGAAGAAAAGACCGAAGCCTAATTCTTAGACATCGATCTTTGGCGTCCGACAAGACGCATCCGTCCGACTGATCTCGCGGTCTTTCGGACGGCTGAAGAGAGGGCGCGGCGAAAAATTTTTTAGCCTGCGCCCTTTTTTCTGCTATTTTTTCAGGGTCTGCAAAAGTTGGATCCTGCAGAAACAGAATTTCAATATGTTCGAGAACGGGTATTCTCGGACAATTTTTTTAAGACAATAGGAGCTAAAAGAATGGCCGCTATTACTGCCGCAATGGTTAAGGCGCTTCGCGAAAAGACCGACGCCCCGATGATGGAATGCAAGAAGGCCCTCACGGAAGCTGACGGTGACGCCGCCAAGGCAGAAGAAATCCTTCGCGTCAAACTCGGCAACAAGGCTAGCAAGGCCGCTGCCCGCGTGACGGCTGAAGGCGTTGTGACGGTTTACGTGAGCGAAGACCGCAAGGTCGGCGCCATCCTTGAAGTCAACTCGGAAACCGACTTCGTTGCCAAGAACGAAGAATTCCAGAAGATGGCCCAGGATGCGGTTCGTCTGGTTGCCGAACAGAACCCGGCTGACATCGCTGCTCTGTCGGCTCTCAACATCGACGGCAAGCCCCTCGAAGAAGTCCGTACGGCTCTCGTCGGCAAGATCGGCGAAAACATGACCTTCCGTCGTTTCCAGCGCTTCGAAGCTCAGGGCCAGCTGCACAAGTATGTGCACGGCGGCTCCAAGATCGCTGCTCTCGTTGACGTGGTCGGCGGTGACGACGAAGTCGCTCACGACATCGCCATGCACATCGCCGCTGCCAAGCCGAAGGCTCTCGACCAGTCCGGCATTCCCGCTGAACTGATCGAAACCGAACGCCGCGTGGCCATCGAAAAGGCTCGCGAAGCCGGCAAGCCCGAAGCCATGCTCGAACGCATCGCCGAAGGTACCGTCAACAAGTTCCTCAAGGAAGTGACGCTCCTCAACCAGCCGTTCGTTAAGGACGACAAGGTGACGATCGCCCAGCTTCTGAAGAGCAAGGGTGCTTCCGTGGCTTCCTTCGGCCTGTACGTGGTCGGCGAAGGCCTCGAAAAGCGCAACGAAGACTTCGCTGCTGAAGTCGCTGCTCAGCAGGCAGCTGCTGCCAAGGCTTAATCGGCTCTTCTGGCTGAAAAAATGAGTTAAGGGGGTGACGGCTCGGAGAAATTCGGGCCGTTACTTTTTGGAGAGTGTTTGCAAAAACTTGTGTGCATTCGGTACGGCTTGACTCAAACACGCGTTGATTGCTGTATCATCCACACAATTTAGGTAGAAGTGCCCAGATGAGGGCTTTTACCAGGCTTGTTTTGCGCCTGAAATTTGTAAAACTCGCCAAGATTTTCGTGACAACCCTACCTGACGGAGGCGGCGGACAAAATCGCCGTATGTGCCCATGCAAAATCCCACGCCCAAGTACAAGCGCGTTCTTTTGAAGCTTTCCGGCGAAGCCCTGATGGGGCCGGATCAGTTCGGTATCAACCGCACGACGCTTTCGGGCATCGTTGAGGAAATCAAGAGCATGCTTGAGCTCGGTGTTGAACTCGGCGTTGTTGTGGGCGGCGGCAATATCTTCCGCGGCGTGGCGCTCGGCGCAACTGGCATGGACCGGGCCACGGGCGACTACATGGGTATGCTCGCCACCGTCATGAATGCAATGGCTCTGCAGGACGCCCTGCGTACCGCCGGCATCGAGGCCCGCGTGCAGAGCGCTCTGACGCTTTCTCAGGTTGCCGAACCGTACATCCGCGGCCGCGCTCTGAAGTATCTGGAAAAGGGCCGCGTTGTGATCTTTGCTGCCGGTACCGGCAATCCGTTCTTCACGACCGATACGACGGCCGCGTTGCGTGGCGCTGAAATAGGTGCTCAGATCGTTCTGAAGGCCACCAAGGTCGACGGCATCTACTCCGAAGATCCCAAGAAAAACCCCAACGCCGAACTCTACAAGGACATCACGTTTGACGAAGCCATGCGCCGCAACCTCAAGGTGATGGATGCCACGGCTTTCGCGCTTTGCCGCGATCAGGGTTTGCCCATCAAGGTCTTCTCGATCACCAAGCCCGGTGCCATGCGCCGCGTTGTGCTCGGCGAAGACGAGGGCACGCTTGTGCATGTCTAAGAATTCGTGGCAAAATCAACGGATTCAATCTTTTTTCTCTGACTAATCAGAAACAGAAAACAAATGAGTACTATCGCCGAAATTCAACAGCAGTGTGAATACAAGATGAAGCGCACGATCGAAAGCCTGCGTGACGATCTTTCCAAGTTGCGTACGGGGCGTGCCTCCACCGGCATTCTGGAACACGTGATGGTCGATTACTATGGTTCGCCTACGCCGCTGTCTCAGGTTGCCAACCTCGGCGTGGCCGACGCCCGCACGATTACGGTGCAGCCCTGGGATCGCAAGATGATTCCCGTGATCGAAAAGGCGATTCTCATGGCTGACCTGGGGCTGAACCCCGCCGCCTTCGGCGACATGGTTCGCGTGCCGGTTCCTCCGCTCACCGAAGAACGTCGTCGTGAAATCTGTAAGGTTGTGCGCGGCGACGGCGAAGACGCTAAGGTCGCCATCCGTAATCTGCGCCGCGACGCCAACGAACACGTCAAGAAGCTCGAAAAGGCCAAGGAAGTGAGCGAAGACGAACAGAGCCGCAGCGAAAAGGAAATCCAGAAGATGACCGACAAGTACATCGCTGAGGTCGATCAGGTCGTTTCCGCCAAGGAAAAAGAGGTGATGACGGTCTAAGTTTCCGCTACGGCAGCGGAACTAAGATGTTCTCACCCGACAAGCGCCCGGGCTCGGCTTAACCAAGCCGTCAGTGCGGGCGCTTTTTTGTTTGTTAGTTTTGCAATCACCGCCATGTCGCATCCCAACCACCTCGCAATCATTATGGATGGCAACGGCCGCTGGGCTAAGGGTCGCTTTTTGCCGCGCATTGAAGGCCATCGCCGAGGCGTTGAGACGGTTCGGACCGTCGTCAAGGCGGCGCGTAGCCGCGGCATCGAACATCTTTCGGTTTTTGCTTTCTCGAGCGAAAACTGGAATCGCCCGCGCGAAGAAGTCAACGCGCTTCTCAATTTCTTCGTGGCCGGACTCAAGCAGGAGGCCGAGCCGCTTCTGAAGGCAGACGTCAGACTTCACGTCGTGGGCGACAGAAGCGTCTTTTCCGACGAGCTGGTGCGAGCGATAGAACAGGCCGAGGACATTACCCGCAACGCCACGGGAATGCACTTTAACGTCTGCATCA
>ULUE01080949.1_pt1 | contig 12153 bp, 12 predicted proteins | sample 1958211 | NCBI WGS metagenome assembly ULUE01 (sample SAMEA4835752, study PRJEB28245) | human gut metagenome | biome: gut microbiome; material: fecal sample | place: Denmark | collected 2008 | reverse complement strand
GCAGCCTTTTTTCTTGGGAACTTTTTTTTACAGCCCCTTTTCTATTTCATTTTGCAAAACACATTTCAAAGCACAAAGTGAATTGGTGGCAAAAAAAAGTAATATGGATATCCAAATAATAATTGCAAAAAAAAATATAACGTCACAAAAGCGAAAATGATGTTATCTGACTGCTTTTGATTGAATGTTGTTAAAATGCACAAACATCTTATTCATAATTTATAAAAACGGCCAAAAATAATGTTGTGTGAATGATTTTGAACGGAATTGCTTGACTTTTGCTGTACGATATGTTATTTTAATATCAGAAACAATCAATATCGTTCAATTGACGTCAAAAAACATTATTGAAATTTGAAAAGGTGATAAAATGCTTACAGAGGAAAGGTACTCTATTATATTAGAGAGAGTCAAGCAGAATAAAAGTGTGAAGCTTCTTGAGTTGTGCGAGCTTTTAAAAGCTTCTGAATCAACGATACGCCGTGACTTGACGGTGCTTGATGAAAGGGGTCTTTTGAAAAAAGTTCATGGTGGTGCTATATCAGCCGAGGAACATTCTTTCAATCCGGAGGAACAGGACGTTGAGTCAAAGTCAAAGCTTTTTACCGATGAAAAGCTTGCAATTGCGAGGTTTTCAGCATCTCTTGTGGATGACGGCGATTTCATTTTTATCGACGCCGGAACGACTACAGGCTATATGATAGACTTTCTGCCGGATAAGAAAATTACCTTTGTGACTAACGCTTTCGTTCATGCCAAAAAGCTTGCTCAGCGTGGCTTTAAGGTCTATATGCCGGCAGGGGAGATAAAGCTCACAACGGAGGCTATCGTTGGTGCTGAATGTGTCAGCAGTCTGCAAAGCTACAATTTCACCAAAAGCTTTCTTGGAGCAAACGGAATTTCGTTGTCAGGTGGTATAACAACACCGGACAGAAACGAGGCAAGAGTGAAGTCTACCGTGGTGTTAAACAGTCAGACTGTTTATATTCTTGCAGATCACTCTAAATTCGATCAGATATCTGCGGTCACTTTCGCTCAGCTTGGACGTGTGAAGATAATCACCGACAAGCTTCAAGACAAGAAATATCTTACAAAAGCAAATATCAAGGAGGTAATGTAAAATGGTATATACTGTAACATTCAATCCTGCTATCGACTATGTTGTTCATACAGGGGAAATGAAGCTTGGGTCTACCAACCGCTCAGATAGGGAAGAGATGTATTTCGGTGGCAAGGGTATAAATGTGTCTATAGTTCTTAAAGAGCTGGACATTCAGTCAAAGGCACTTGGCTTCACTGCAGGCTTCACAGGTGAAGCTATCGAGAACGGATTAGCGGAAATGGGAATTGATACAGATTTTGTTCATCTCAAAAACGGTAATTCCCGTATAAATGTGAAAATAAAATCTGCTGAGGAAACAGAATTGAATGGTCAGGGCCCTGATATAGATGATGAGGCTGTGAATAAGCTTTTTGCAAAGCTTGATAAGCTTCAGGACGGAGATACGCTTATACTCGCAGGAAGCATACCTGCCTCGCTGCCTTCAGATATCTATGAGAAGATACTCGAAAGGCTCGCGCACAAGAATATCAGAACAGTAGTAGACGCAACAAAAGACCTGCTTCTCAATGTGCTTAAATATAAACCTTTCCTTATCAAGCCTAACAACCACGAGCTTGGCGAGATGTTCGGAGTGACACTCACTAATGATGAGGAGATAGAAAAATACGCACGTAAGCTTAAAGAAATGGGTGCTGTGAACGTACTTATCTCAATGGCAGGGGACGGCGCAATGCTTATTGACGAAAACGGTGAAATACATCGCTGTGGAGTATGTAATGGTAAGGTGAAAAATTCCGTTGGTGCAGGCGATTCAATGGTGGCAGGCTTTACCGCTGGTATATTGCATGGCGATTATGAATATGCTCTTAAACTTGGCACAGCCGCTGGCGGTGCGACTGCTTTTTCTGATGGGCTTGCTCAAAAAGAAAAAATCGCAGAGCTTCTTGAAACTCTCTGAAAAAATATAGGGACGCGGAGCAATGGCAGTTTCAGGTGCAACTTTTACTGCTTCTGGCGGAAATGTTCCATCAGGCTTTCTTGTCGCATTGCTTGCAGGTTTCCTTAGGAAAGCTACAGAATAGTCTTTACAAATATAAGAAAATATAATATAATAATGTTAACAATCATAAATAAATTAAGTTTCAGAAAAGGAGAGATCTATTATGGTATCAAAGGTCGTAAAAGTAGTAAATGCAGAGGGACTTCATATGCGTCCGGCAGGTATCGTTGCAAAGGCTGCTAAGGAGCATCCTGAGTGCGAGATCATGATGAAAGCAAACGGCAAGGACATCAAGGCTAAGGCTGTTATGCAGATAATGGCAGCAGGTATCAAGAAGGACACTGAGGTAGAGATAATCGTAACAGGCGAAAACGAGCAGGCTGTTCTTGACGAGTTCGTTAAAATGTTTGAGGACGGTTTCGGCGAATAATTCCTAATATCCCCAAAATAATTCAGACAAGACCGTAGCGTAAACTGCGGTCTTTCTGAGCAATATGACGTTGTAAAAAAAGCCAAAAGAGAGAAATACATATGGACAAAAAATATCTTTTACTACTTGCACAAAAATTTCCTACTATAGACAGTGCCGCCAGCGAGATAGTAAATCTATCTGCAATACGCAGTATGCCAAAGGGTACGGAATACTTTTTCAGCGATATCCACGGGGAGTATGAAGCCTTTTTGCATATGCTAAAAAGCGCATCTGGCATGATAAAAAACAAGATAGACCTGACCTTAGGAAAAACAGTTTCCTCGGCAGAGCGTGAAGCCCTTGCCTATCTTATTTATTATCCCGACAAGCAGCTAAAGCGTTTGCGTGATAAAAACGGGCTTTCAGACGAGTGGCGCAGACTTACTATCTATCGTCTGATACTTGTTTGCGAGGCGGTGTCGGCAAAGTATACACGTTCTAGAGTGCGAAAGAGCATACCAAAGGATATGGTCTATATACTTGACGAGCTGCTTAATGTCACTGATGATGTGGTAAAGGAATATTACTATGATGAGATAATCACCACAATTCTTGACACTGGAATCGCAGACCGCTTTATAAAGTCCCTTTGTGAGCTTATACAATCTCTTGCAATCGACAAGCTGCATATTATCGGAGATATATATGACCGTGGTCCAAGAGCAGATATTATTATGGACGAGCTTATGAAAATGCACGATGTCGATATACAGTGGGGCAACCATGACATTTCGTGGATGGGTGCGGCTTCAGGTAATCTTGCTCTTATTGCAAATGTTATCCGTATCTCCATGCGATACAATAACTTTGACGTTCTCGAGGACGGCTATGGATTAAATCTTCGTGCGCTGGCGGTCTTTGCAGGAGAAACATATAAAAACGATGAGTGCGAAATTTTCATGCCACAGACACTTGATGATAATATCTATGACCCTGTTGATGCAAAGCTTGTGGCAAAAATGCACAAGGCTATCACAGTTATACAGCTAAAGCTAGAGGGGCAGCTTATCAGGCGGCACCCTGAATGGAAACTATCTCACCGTGACCTTTTCAGCAAGGTGGACTTCGCAAATGGCACTATAACAATAGACGGGCAAACTCATAAGCTTCTTGACGGCAATTTTCCTACAGTTGATCCTGTCGATCCTCTTGCGCTTACCGAAGGCGAAAATGAGCTTATGACGATTCTTGCAAACTCGTTTATGCACAGCGACAGGCTCAACACACATATGCGTTTTTTATATTCAAAAGGCTCAATGTATAAGACCATAAACGGCAATTTGCTTTTCCACGGCTGTATCCCTCTTGATGAAAATGGAAAGCTTCTGAGCTTAAGTATAGCAGGAGAGCAGTATTCGGGTAAGGCAATGCTAGATAAGCTTGACGAAATAGCCAACAAGGCATATTTCTTACAGCCTTGTGAGGAGAAAAGCAACTGTGCAGACCATTTGTGGTATCTGTGGAGCGGCGCACGTTCGCCTCTTTATGGCAAGGACAAAATGGCGTTTTTTGAGCGATATTTCCTTGAAGATAAAAAGCTTCACAAGGAAAATTATAATGCCTATTATCACTTCTCAGAGAAGCCTGAGATATGCGGAAAGATACTTGAAATGTTTGGGCTTGACCCACAGCGTGGACATATCATAAACGGTCATGTACCTGTAAAGATAAAAAATGGTGAAAGCCCTGTCAAGGCAGACGGCCGGCTGTTCGTTATTGACGGTGGTATCTCAAAGGCTTATCAAAAAGCCACCGGTATCGCAGGCTACACTCTTATTTATGATTCCCACAGCCTTAATCTTGCGGAGCATAAGCCGTTTATTGCAGGAGAGAGTGAGCATACTCCTGAGATACATATGGTGGAAAGACTTGACCGCCGGGCAAACATTTCAGATACCGACAAGGGAAGGGAACTGCTTTTGCAGATAAACGATCTCCGTGACCTGCTGGACGCTTATCGCTCTGGAGATATCAAAGAAGGTTATAAGGTATTTTAGACGTTCTGAAAGGAGCTTAACATATGGAAAAGGGAGAACTGAACTGGGCTGTTATCGGCTGGGGCGTTATCGCAAACGAAATGACAAAGCTTAGGAAAGAATGGGGACTTAAATATCCTAAGGAGATATGGTGATATCCACATAATGATATAACAAACCAAAAGGCACTGACTTCAATTGGAAGCCAATGCCTTTTTTATCTCTTGTTTTGCTGTGAAAACAAGTACAAATTATAGTACAAATAAATTACAAGTACAAAAATATGTACGTTTATCACACGAATTCAGAGCATATATTTTTGTAACATTCATTGGTGGAATAGACCCATTTTGTGAGCCTGCCGCTGGTGATGAAATAGTTTATCTTTGAGGGAAAAACGCTGTTTTCAAATACGTCTACGATAATGAGCTTGACTTTCATTTTTTCGGGGATAAGAGCTTTTATGTAAACACTTGCTGCCTGCCCCACACGCACATTTTCTCTTGGTTCTGCAAGCCCTGCAAGGTTCGGAGCAAGCTCTATAAAAATACCGTATGGTTCAATGGAGCGTACTATCCCGCCTACGGTTTCTCCTGTGGAGAACAATGCTGCATTTTCTTCCCATGTGCCTAAAAGTTCCTTGTGAGAAAGGCATATCCTGTCCTCGTCACAGCTTTTTACCACAGCATATATGTCCTGACCGTTGAAAAATCTGTCGTTGGGGTGGGTGATGCGTGAGACGGATATGGCGTCTATTGGTATAAGTGATGGAAGACCACAGCCTATGTCAACAAAGCACCCGAAAGGCTCAAGGTGTGTTACCTTTGCCGGTATAACGTCCCCTGATGTGAGGGTACTTATATATCGTTCAATGCACTCTTCTTGTGCAAGACGCCTTGACAACCTGCATATGACTTCGCCCTTTTCGTGAACAATATCTGTCACCTTGAAGCATACCGTTTTGTTTACCCTAGAAAGTAATGCTATGTCTTTTGTTTTGCCTTCTTGTATTCCGATCGCTCCCTCTGATCTTGGGATTATTCCTTTGCCAAAGGGAAGCTCTACTATTATGTTGTGTTCGCTGTCACAAAGCACAGCATGACCCTCCAGTGTCAATCCCTGAGCCATTGCCTCAGCCATTGTTCGTTCGCTTTGAAGATAATATCGGTTTTCAGGGCTATTGAAGATCTTGCCCTCAGGTAAATATTTTTTCATTATTTTGCCTCTTTCCCCACAGATTTTTTTAAAACAGCAGGATCTCTGTGGTTGATCCATTGATTTTGTTCATATTCTGCACATATTTTATTTGTGATAATTGTGCGTGAACTCTTGCTGATACAGTAAATTAATATTCAATGTGCTGAAATATTAGTACAATTTTTATATTCTTTGCTTCAAATTATAAACAAAAATCAAAAAAACTATAAAAAAGCTTGACAAATGCAATTGTGCGTGTTACAATAGTGTAGTAATTTGTAATCAGTTTGTAACTTTCTTAACCGTTATCGTTACAGATTGATACATAATTTTAATCGACCGTAATAAAATTAAATAGCGGCACAGACATGACTGCCGCTAATTAAAAGAAAGGGTGTGAATTGGCAATGCAGCGTGTATGCGTTGTAAAGCCGTATTATTAATGGATCATTCAACAAGTTTTATTTCAGCAAAGAATAAGTCACTGAAAGTTATAGTGATGTTCATTGCAGCACTTATGACATTTTTGGTAATGACAGAGGGATTTAGTGCCGATGCTGCTGCGGCAAAGCTTTCGACTCCTAAGATGACAGCTCAGATTAACTATGGAAGTGAGTTCACTCATCCGTATAACAAGCAGACAAACACTATCAAGGTGCATTGGAGCAAGGTAAAAGGTGCTTCAAAATATGAGCTATACATCAAGGGTGGCAAATATAAGAGTTGGAAGAAATACAAGACAGTCAAGGATACGAACTGCACTGTTACAGGTCTTCAGAGAACGACTTCATATCAGTTCAGAGTAAAGGCTGTAAATGGCTCTGCCGCTTCTGCTTACTCAAAGACACAGACAATAAAGACAGCAAGAATGGACTTCAACAAGGCAGGCTGGGAAGCAATGTGCCGTATAGTTTATCATGAGGTTGGTAAGATGTCAGGTTCAGAGTGGGATAAGCCTATCGTTTATGTTGCAGATTGTGTTGCAAACCAGTATGTTGCCGCAAAGTACACAAAGAATGCAATGTGGAGATCCTACTATGCAAGATATAACAATGTTCAGGATATTATTTATAGGAGCGGTGGATTTATGTCATCTGCTCAGCTCTCAAGGGACGGAGCAAATTATTCAAACGTTTCCAGAAGAGTAAAGCAGGCTGTTTTTGGTGCAGTATATGGCAAAACTCACCTTAACGGTATTGCTAATGACTATAATGTTTACTTCTGGTGCAACAGAAGCTACAAGACAAACAGCAGTAAGATAGCCTACTCATTTAAAATTCCTTGGGGTTATTTCAATGTTTGGAGAACCTATTGGGGATAATTGTAATACTATTATAGAATTATGTGAAAGAAGAGCAGAACAAAGCGTCTGCTCTTTTTTCGTTGACAAGAATGCAGCGGTGTGGTAAAATAAAGTTGATAAAAGCAGGGAGGAATCAGAATGCTTGTGGGTGCGGTCGGCTATAATTATCGCCATAGAAAAGATTTTATTATGGATTGCCCTCAAGGGGTGGGTAGTCCTCTTATATTGCTCATAAAAGAACCGTCGGTGTTCGTTATAAATGGTATCGAGCATAGGGCAGAGAAAAATTCTTTTATCCTGCTTTCGCCAGATACCCCTGTGAAATACCATGCCGCAGAAGAGTTTTATACCGATGATTGGCTGTATTTCAATTATGAGCAGGGCGATAATGAAAAATTTGAAAGGCTTGATGTTCCAAAAGACACACTGGTATACCTTGGAAATATCGATGAGCTTAGTCAGATAATGCGTTCGGTAGCATATGAGTATCAGCTCATGAAAGAGGGGCATGAGGAAGTAACACGGTGCTATATGGAGATCTTTTTGTTAAAGCTTGCAAGACAGCTAAAGTGTACAGACAAGAAGTCCTGTATTATTACTGACAGGAACAGCCGCTTTATGCAGCTCAGAGCATACATATACGCAATGCCTGAGGACATCGCAGACGTAGGCAGCATGGCATGGGATATGGGCATAAGCAGGTCAAGTTTTCAGCATATGTATAAGAAAATGTTTGGAGTGAGCGTCATGACAGACGTTATAAGCGCACGAATGGAAAGAGCCAGTCAGCTTCTTGCAACGACAAATCTCAGCGTAAGGGAAGTGGCTGAGAGGTGCGGTTATACTAATGAATATGGTTTTATGAAGCGGTTTAAAATGCACTTTGGAAAAACTCCAACGGAGTTTCGGAGTATGCTCTGACAACGGCGGATAAACTTTAGACGGCATAATAAAAGAGGTCAAGGAATGTGTCCCTGACCTCTTTTATGTTATTTTATTCTTCAACAAATACAGCGGCCGAGCCTTTAACAATGAGCTTTCCGTTTTCAAGGCTTGCTCCATGACCTACTGTATAAATTATCTTGCCATTGACGTTTTTGATCTCTGTCGTTTCGTCTTTTGGATTTATGACCGCCATTATGCTCTGTCCCTCGCCCTTACGTCTGTATACCAGAGGATATCCGCTTGACAAAAACTCTATCTCGCCCCTGCTTTGCAGTGCAGGATTTTTCTGCCTGAAGCTTATAAGCCCTTTGACTTCGCTTCTAAGTGATGTGCTGTCCTTGGATTGGCTTTCAGCGTCAGGTCTGTCTTTACTGCTGTCCAGCGGTACATAGAGCATTTCAGCCTTAGCTGATGAGAAGCCTGCATTAAGCCCCTTGTTCCACTGCATAGGCGAACGTGAGCCAGTTCTGCCATAGCCACCCTCAACTGATGTCAGATCCTCCACATATCTCATGCCTATTTCGTCACCATAGTAGATAAACGGTGCGCCCGGCATTGTGAGCAGGAAAGCAAATGCAACACGCATTTCGTCTGTATCAAGGGTTCTTGCAAGTCTGTCCATATCGTGGTTGCCTGACGGGATACAGATAAGACCCTTGCCGTCTGTCTTGGCATAATTGGTTTTGTATGCTTCAACAAATTCTTTAGCCGTACCCTTGCCACGCTTTGAGAAATAAGGCTCTTCACAGCGGAAAAGGTCATTATAATGTGACGGACCAAAGTGCAACAGAAAGTCCATATGGAAGCCACCAATTATTGACTTGTCAGGTTCTCCCCACTCTGATACCATAGCGGCATATGGGAACTCCTTATCAAGAAATTCTCTTACGTTTTGCCAAAGTGCGATAGTGCCTTTGCCGTTCTCGTCATTCTTTACAAGAGAGCCTGCCATATCCACTCTGAAACCGTCCGCACCGGCACTAAGCCAGAAGCGCATTATATCCTTGAGAGCCTCAAGTGTAGCTCTTGGACCCTCGTCATTCATAGACTGCTGCCACTTTTTATCAGGATCAGGCTTATAATAGCCGTAGTTAAGTGCAGGCTGATGTGAGAAGAAATTCACGGCACAAGAGCCGTCCCTGTCGGAGATACCACGGATACTAGCCATGCCGTCAGGCTCTACCCATATGCTGTCTGTCCACACATAGCGGTCTGTGAACTCGTTTCTCTCGGCTTTCATTGATTCCTTAAACCACTTGTGGGTAACGGCAGTATGACCAGGTACAAGGTCGAGGAGGACGTGCATATCACGCTTGTGAGCTTCATTAAAAAGCTCCACCAAGTCCTCGTTAGTGCCATAACGTGGAGCGACTGTGTAATAGTCCTCAACGTCATAGCCTGCATCGCCAAAAGGTGATTTGAAGCATGGGTTTATCCAAATAGCGTTACACCCCAGCTCGCAGATATAGTCAAGCTTTTCTGTAATACCTTTGATATCACCGATACCGTCTGAGTTTGTGTCATTGAACGATTGTGGATAGATCTCGTAGAAAACTGCGTTGTCAAGCCACTGTGGCTGCTTTGTCATGATAATTCCTCCTGAATATCGTCAGAATATATTTATTAGTCTTCCATGCCCTTCATGTATTCCACGAACTGCTTTGCAACTCTCGGTGAACGTCCTGCTCTTGAAAGCGCATAAGCCTCAGCCTTTTGAAGCACCTCATCAATAGGAGTTTTAAGCTCGTATTGCTTTGCAAGTTTCTCAACTACATCAAGGTAAATCTTCTTGTCAGGCTTCTGATATGTGACAGTAAGTCCAAAACGGTCTGACAGTGAAAGAAGCTCCTGCATAGTGTCTTTGAAGTGTATCTCGTCACCCTCTCGTGAGGAGAACGTCTCGTGTACAAGATGTCTTCTGTTTGAGGTAGCATAAATGCAGAGATTGTCCGCAGTTGATGAAACGCTTCCCTCGAGGATAGCTTTCAGTGCCGCAAAATCATCATCGTCCTCTGTGAATGAAAGGTCGTCTATGAAGATAATGAACTTCAATGGATTTTTGCTTACCGTTTCTACAATGGCTGGTATCTCATGGAGCTGCTTCTTTTTAAGCTCGATAAGTCTTAGACCCTTGCAGGCATATTCGTTTGCTATAGCCTTGACAGTTGAGGACTTGCCTGTACCGCAGTCACCATAAAGCAGAACGTTGTTGGCAGGCTTGCCTTTCAAAAGCGCAAGAGTGTTGTTTATGACCTCCTGACGCTCACGTTCATAATTGTGCAGGTCGGAAAGCTTTATGTCATCAGGATATTCAACCGGAACTATCTTTCCGTCTTTGATAACAAATACATGATACTGAGAATAGATGCCGTAACCGTACTGACCGATAGCATGTATCCTGTCAGCATATATCTGCGAGAAGTCAAGCTTTTGTGTAGCATATCTCGGCAGAAAGCCGTCATAGTCTATCTTTGAGATTATCTCGTCACTTGGTATCTGTGAAAGCTCCTCGATAACGGCAAGCTCGTTTGCAAGACATTCCTCCAAAAGCGCACCTGTCTCCTTGCCTTCTCCCTTTTTAAGCATAAAAAGGTTTTCATTTTCAAGAACCAGCTTGAGCATATATTCTGTAAGATTATCCGAATATGCAAAAAGCTCAGCCACAAAATCTGAGTATTTTTCTATAGCCATGTCGCTGTCAGATTCGCATACAGCAAGTGTTTCAAGTAGCTTTTCAAAGACAGGAACTTCATGTAAGCTCTTGAATATTACTAATGTGTGTGCCTGACGGCAGAGTGCCTTAAAATCGTGCATTATGAACACTTCTTTCTTCATATTTTATATTTATTCTTTATTATACAACATATCATTACTTTTCGTCAACATCTACATTGCACGATTTTAACAAAAAACATTACCGCTTTTTGTAGCTTAAAGCAAAATATTTTTGCCCGTTATGATTTACTTTTGTTTTGAAAAATGCTATAATACTATAATAGACCATTATAGAAATAAAAGGAGAAATGGATATGACGGACAAAAACGTATCTATCATGAATATCGGCAGTATGGGTTATCTTCCACAGGTATTCAAAAAGATAGAGAATGAAAAAAAGCTTAACATTGTTTATTTGGGTGGCTCGATAACAATGGGCTGTAATGCTACAAAGACTGAGTTAAGATATGTTGACCGCAGTGCAAAATGGTGGCAGACGAATTTTCCTGACGCTGAGATAAGCTACTTCAATGCTGGTATTGGTGCAACTACCTCGCAGTTTGGGGTGGCAAGAGTGCAGGAACACGTCCTTGACAAACAGCCAGACCTTGTTTTCGTTGAGTTTTCGGTAAACGACAGCAGTTCGCCCCTATTTATGGAAACATACGAGAGCCTTGTAAGACGTCTGCTGAAAGCTGAGAGCGTCAAGGCAGTTGTGCTTATAAACAATCTTTTTTATGATACAGGCACAAATGCACAGGGTATACATAACGCTATCGGTCTGCACTATGACCTGCCTATCGTCAGTGTAAGAAACTACATTTTCCCTGAGATACAGCTTGGAAACGTTTGTCTTGCAGATTACACAGCGGATATGCTCCACCCTACAGACCTAGGTCACAAGATGATAGCTGATCTTATCTGCAATCTGCTTGATACAGAATATTCATACTATAAGAAGCTTGGTGCAGAGAAGAAGCCTTCACTTCCTGAGCCATTTACAGCAAGCAGATATGAGGACGCACAGCGTTTTCAGAACTATAGCTGTTCGCCCGTTATGGAGGGCTTTGAGCCTGATACTCATGCGGCAGAGCAGTGGAGCGATCCATTCAAGGGCGGTTGGATAGCTCACAAGCAGGGAAGTTGTATTAAATTCAACGTGAGTGGAAGTATTATAATGCTGCAATACAGAAAGACTATCAACAAGCCTGCGCCTGTTGCATATGCTGTCATAGACGGTGACAGGCAGAACAAGGTTCTTCTTGACGCCAACTTTGACGAGGATTGGGGAGACCTTTGCTGTCTTGAGGAGATATACAGCGGAGCAAAGGGAGAACACACCGTTGAGATAGTTATTGACACAGAGGGTAAAGAAAATAGCGATTTTATGCTTATTTCTGTCATTACAGCAAACAAATAGAAACGTAAACAAGTGAAAAATTTTACTCGAATCTATTGACTTTATGACATAACGATTGTAT
>ULUE01035256.1_pt1 | contig 12188 bp, 7 predicted proteins | sample 1958211 | NCBI WGS metagenome assembly ULUE01 (sample SAMEA4835752, study PRJEB28245) | human gut metagenome | biome: gut microbiome; material: fecal sample | place: Denmark | collected 2008 | reverse complement strand
GAACCCGCCGATACTACCGATACGATAGGTTGGAGCAGCGAGAACGATAACATTGCCACCGTTGAGAACGGCGTTGTGACCGCCGTTGGATTGGGCGAAACCACCATAACCGCTGCCTGCGGAGACAAGACCGCAAGCTGCAAGGTCACCGTGACCAAGGCCACTATAGCCGGTACTGCCAATATATATACCAAGGAAGGATTTTTTTACGGCGCAACGCTCGGCGCAAGCCCCCTTATTACCAATGATGGCTGGGAGACTGCCATAACTACCATAAAGTGGTACCGCGATGGCGAAGCCGATTCAATAGCCACCGGAGATAAATATAAGATCGGTGAAAAGGATATTGGCAAGCAGCTTTATATAATAGTTACTGCTGATAAGTACACCGGCGAACTGAAGTCCAAGTTGACGGATGTTATCGAAAAAGCCACGAAGGATGCCCCCGCCAAGCCCATAATCGAAGCCAACGAGAACGTTATAACCGTTACTAACGTTGACCCAGATGCGGAATATATGCTGATGGGGGATGTTACTGACTTTAAGTTTGGCAAGGCGACTACGTTCAAGGTGAATTACGGCATGACTTACTATGTCATAGCTCGTTATCCCGAGACCGCTACCCATAAAGAGAGTGAGGAAGCTCAAAGCGATCCTGTTACTATTGACAAGGCCCCGCGCAAGCTGACCGTTACTGCGGGCGAAGGCGGCACGGTTGATGGTATTCCCGAAGACACCGTGCGCGAAGGCGACAAGGTCAAACTTACCGCTAACCCCGGTGACTTTGACCACAAGTTCGTCAAGTGGGAAGTTACCGGTATAACCCTGACGGAAGAAGCAGCGAAGGCTAACCCGATAACCTTCACCATGGGCAGCACGGACGTGACGGTAAAGGCTGTGTTTGCGGAGAAGGAAGCCGTTATTATAAACTTCAACGTCCTCAACTTTACCTATGACAGCACACCAAAGACGCCTGAAATCGGCCCTGAAGAAGTTGTAGGCATGGATCGGACTATTGAATATTTCGACAGCCTGAATAACAAGCTTAAATCTGCTCCTAAAGAAGCAGGTACATATAAAGTTAAGGTAACGTTTACCTCCAGCGAAGCTTCTGAATACCGCACGACCTGGGCGGACGCAACGTTCAACATAGCAAGGGCTGAGCAAACTGCGCCTGCCGCGCCTACCCCCACGAACGCAACTTCCAATAGCTTTGAGCTGGACATTGTTGCCGAACAGGAATATGTAATCAGCACTACTCAGGCTACCCCCGCTGAAAGCGAGTGGAAGCAGGGCACTGAACTGACCAGCCCCGTTACCGGCCTTAAACCCGCGACTACCTATTATGTGTTCACCCGCGTTAAGGGCAATAACAACTATAACCCCTCTCCGGCAGTCTACGCAACGGTAGCGACTGCGCATACCTATGCGTGGGAAGTTGAAGACTCTGCCGAGGTTATCAAGACTGTTCGCGTTGGCGGAACGTTGCCCGAAAGCCTGACAGGTACAATAAAGAATATAGGCACGGGCGAGCTTACGGACATAACCGCTACCATTGACAGTGACACTAACTTTACGCTTGAAGCCGTACCCGGCACGCTTGCAAGCAACGGCAGTTTGGATATAACCGTAAAGCCGAAGGACATCAAAACCGACAAGGAAGGCACATACAAGGCTGCCGTTACCGTTAAGGCAAAGGATGTCAGCGAAATAACCGTTAATTTCACCATAAAGGTTACGGAGAAGGAGACTGCTGAGATTTCCGGCATAACCGATACCACCGTGACCTTCAACGGCAAAACGCAGGAAATCGACCTGAGCAAAGCTGTAGTTACCGGCGGCGGTAAGGCGCTTGACGCGAGTAAACTGACCGTTACCTACGATGCGGCGGAAACCAGAAACGCCGGTGAATATATCGCTACCATTAAGTACGAGGATGCGGACTACATCGGCAGCACAACCGCGAAGCTTATAATAAATAAGAAGGAAGTTTCCGTAAAGGGCTTCAAGGCACAGTCCAAGGTGTATGACGGCAACGCCGATGCCGCGGTTGACAGCACCAACGCTAAGCTTTACGGCATGATAGAAGGTACGGTGGTTGGCTTCGATAAGTCCGGCCTCACGTTTAAGTTCGATGATAAGAACGTCGGCACGAGCAAGGCCGTTAAGAACACCGCGCCCATAACCCTCACCGGTACGGATGCGGGCAACTATAACCTGACCAACCCCATCGTTGAGCTTACGGCCGACATTACCGCAAAGCCCGTGACCGTAACGGCTGCCGTTGCCGAAAAGACCTATGATGGCCTTACAAATAACGCAGCTGTTACCCTGAGCGCACCTGAATTGATAGCGGGTGATGACGTGCAGTTCGACAAGGTAACGGGTACATACGTTACCGCCGACGCGGGCGACGCCGTGGAGGTCGAGGTGAATTACGCTATTTCCGGTGCGGATCGGGGCAATTACAATATTACCAAAGCTGAAGAAAAGACTTACGGCAAGGTAAATAAGGCCGATCTGAACGTCACACTCACCGCGCCCGCCGCCGTTACCTACGATGGCAAGACGCATGAGGTGAGCGGCGTTAAGGATAATGGCCGCGTTGAGGCGGATAAAGGCAAAACGCTCTATACCCTGACCTATGCTGGCGGCGATGCGCTTCCCGTTGACGCGGGTATTTACAGCGCAACCGCTAAGCTGACCGCAGAAGGCAGCAAGAACTATAACCTGAAGGCCAATACCGTTGATGTGGTAATAGACAAGGCCGACATGAGCGCGACCAATAAGGAATACACCGTTGCGTTCATGCTTGCCGGCGCGCAGAGCCGAAAGCTGAGCGATTTGCAGCTAACCCCCGCCAACGTAAGCGGTAAGTGGAGCGTTACCACCGGAACTAATGAAATTCTTGACGGCGAAGCTAAGATAGATGGCGAGAACCTCATGTTCACCGTTAAGTCCGGCCTTACCACTGCGGACATCGGCAAAAAGGTTGAGTTGACGCTCACCTTCACGCCCGACAAGAACTATAACCCCGTCACCGCCACCGTTACCGTGACCCTGGCGCAGGATACTTACACCAACAGCATCGTTGGCACCCTGCCCACTCAGGTGAAGCTGGGCGACGCGCTTGACCTAAGCGGCGTAAAGCTCGTTACCAAGTTCGGCAGCGGCGCACCGGAGCAGCAGCTTGACGTTAACGATGATACCAAGGTTGAAGTGACCACAACTTACGACCACGCTGCTAAGGAAATAGGCGTAAAGACCGTAACCTTTACCGATAAGGCGAACGGCGGCATAACCTATACCCACACCTTCACTGTTGTGGACGTGCTTGAAGGCGTTAAGCTTGCAGCTGACCAGATAGAGTACAACTATAAGCTGAAGGAAGCGACCACCATCGGCTTCGACGGTAAGATACACGCCGTGTATAAGTCCGGCGCAAAGAAGGCGCTGAATCATGCGGACGTTGTACTTACCATGAGCGACGGCACGGTAGTTGACAGCGCGAAGGAAGCGCGTCTGCTGAACACCCTTGGCACCGCTACTATAACGATTACCTATACCGAAAAGTATCTTGACGGTACAAGCGATAAGCAAAGCGTTGCTATAACCGTTTCCGTAACAGCAGACCCCGTTAAGCCGGATGGCACGCCCAACGCCGAGGGCTTCGCGGTTACGCCGATACCCGATGCGGGCAAGGAAATGGAATATAAGGACGGCGCAGGGAACAAGGTGAAGCCGGAAGATGTGCAGGGCAAGCTTGCCGATGCCGCACCGGGTACACTTGAAGAGGAAGTTAAGAAGAACCCCGCGTTCAATAATGTCGGCAACGGCGATGTTGTGTATGAAAACATCAGCTTTAAGGATGAAAATGGCAAGCCTGTAACGTTTGCAAACGGCAAGATGCAGGTGACCGTGCCCTATCCCGCCGATTCCGATAAGAATGACGAATTTGTGGTGCTGATACCCGACGGCGAGGGCAAGATGAAAGCCATAGTGCCGCAAAAGACCGCGGACGGCTTGCAGTTTGAAATAGAAAACAGCGATGTGACGTTTGCCATAGGCTGGTACACTCCCGCGCCTTCACCCGTACTGCCTACCGAGCCTGAAAGGGATCCCGAGGATAACTTCTGGAACGAGGTTTACTGGACGCTCCTTCGCAGCGGACAGGGCAGCGTTATAACCGCCAATGCCGGCTATTACGACAGGGTGCCGCAGGGCGTGCTCCGCGCGGTGGACATAAGCGGCAATACGCTTATAATCAACTCCGCATTCGGTGTGCAGGTGGTTGTAACCCCCGGTGCGCTTGAAAAGCTGGGCATGTACCGCATATTCTATCCCATAAGCTACCTTAAGGAAATGCTCAAGGGCAGCAGCGTTATAAGCGGCAGCGGCACAACGGGCATTACCGTGGGCGTGCTTATGCCCACAACGGGCGACGCAACCGTGGTTGAGCATCCTTACAGCATGACTCCCGCAAGCGCGGGCTTCATACAGGGCATGGAGAACACCGCAAACGCGCGCCCCGTGATAGACAATGCGGACGGCGTAAGCGTGCTGGATGGCTCGCAGCGCAACGATGGCGCGGTAATAGGCGGCGGCATGCTTATCGGCCTCGGCCTGCTGGCGCTGCTCGGCGCGGCATATGTGACCATGCGCAAGCGCGGCAACTGATATTAACTGAACATACCCGAACCTTGGGGCCAAGCGTAACAAACTTGGCCCCGAATGTTATTCGGATCAGGAGGGGGAAACACATATGAAAAAGAAACTGCTTTGCCTTATGCTTGCCGCGCTTATGCTCACAAGCGTGTGCGCATTTGCGGAAGCCGAGACAACCGAACCTGAACAGACGATAGAGCCCGAACAGACCATTGAACCCGAGCAAACAACAGAAGCGGAGCAGACCGCCGAACCCGAACCGGATGCGGAGGATGCCCCGCTTATAGACGTGGACGCAACGCCTGCGCCGAGCGGGAACGAAACTATTGAAATCCCCGCCGAGCTGGACGGCGTGTTCCAGTTTGGCGATTTTTACGGCGAACAGCTAAGCATTGACTTTGAGCAGAACCTGCCGGCCAGAGCAGCAGTCTTTGCCGATGAAACCGACGACGGCAGCTTTACTACCGCCAAGCGCGCTACCTTTGCCGCCCGCCTGCGCGAAGCTATATTAAACCTTACCCCCAGCGTAGACCTGCGCGACCTTAATATAAACTATGATGGGGATAAACCGGAAGGGCAGCGCACTAACTATACTGGACTCAACAGCACAATATCCGCCGTGCTGAACAGCGTGCCGCAGTCTTTCGTCTGCGCAAGCAAGGGTATGAAATACTCCATCTCCGGCGGCAGGTTCACTATGCTCAGCCTTAATCTTAAAGCAAATGCGGCCGCCATGCGCGCTGATTACGACAGCGAAAAGCAGGCCGTGCTGAATAGTCTGTTTCCCAACGGCACTTCCGGCATGAGCAAAACCGAAATTGCCTTGGCGATACATGACTATTTAGCCCTGCATACGCGCTATGATTACACCTTAACCAACAGCAATATGCATAATTCCTATGGTGCGCTGGTAAACGGCATTGCCGTGTGTCAGGGTTATGCGCTGGCGTATATAGATCTGCTCAGGGAAGTGGGCGTAGAAAGCTACTTTGTATCCTCAAGCAATCTTAATCACGGCTGGAATGTGATAAATTCCGGATCCGGTTGGTATTACAGCGACGTTACTTGGGACGACCCAAGGCCAAATATAGGGGAATATACCAACGATGGCGACTATATGGGCTATTGCCAACATGATTATTTCATGAACACAACGGCGCAGATAGAGCAAAACCACTTCGCCGTGAACAATACAACATACGATGCTGCAATGAGCGTTATATTCGGCAAAAAGCCCATCGTTGCAGCGAAGGAGCATACAAACTCCGCCTTCTGGAGCGGTATACGGTGCGGCATGGCATATATTGACGGCAAATGGTACTATAACGACAGCCCGTTTTATATTAAGCAGGAGGAATCGCCGAAGATGCCGTTTATGAAGGGCAAAATCTGCTCAACGCCCTACGGTACGGAGCGCCAACCAGACAAGGTTATTGCCGAAAACGCAACGCCCTTTGCCGCTGTTGACGGCAGCCTTGTTTACGGTAGGTTCAGCGCACAGTTTGTTACAGACGCCATAATGTGCTACGATACCGCCACCGGCGCGGTAAGGAAGCTTGCCGATGTTGCGGGCGATACCATGGTGACGGAAATCGCCGCGGGCAGACTAAATCTTAATAATGGGCTTTATGACCGCGGCACGGTGGTGTATACGGATATGAACTACCAACTTCATACCGTTAATCCCAAAGAGGTCCCCGGCAAGGGCGATGTAAACGCGGACGGGAAAATAGACATTGCGGACGTTATACTGATATGCAGGTATATAATGGGTGATGCTGTGCTGAGCGGCACCGAATTTGCCGCTGCGGACATAAACAATGACGGCAAGGTGAACGCGGCGGACGGCGTGCTCCTTTGCCAAATGATTTCGGAAGGAAATGAATGATGAAGCTTAAAAGAACCATTGCGGCGCTTGTCGCGCTTGCCGTAATAGCCGCGTGCGCAGCGTCGCTTGCCCTGACCGGCGATGTTGATGGGGACGGCGCAATAGGCGTGAAGGACGCCGTGCTTTTGTGCCGGGCCATTGCGGATGGCGGCGCGGGCGCGAACGACATGCTCAGCATGGATGTTGATGCTGATGGGCGGCTCACCGTGGCAGATCTTGCCTATATCTGCCGCGCCATAATGGACAACAGCGTGGTTTTCCCGCGCGATGCGCAGAACGCCGCATACAGCAAGGATGTTAAATAGAAACTAAGCATATAAAAAGCCCGCCTTGACACAGGCGGGCTTTTAGTTGTTTGCTCAGTATCCCATTTCGGAAAGCATCATGTCCGCAACGGTGGCTATTGCGCTGTTCGCGCTCAACGTGGCCACGGCGTAATGCAGCGTGCCTATGTCGGCTGTGTGCTTTGCATATGCGCGGCCCTCGCCGTATTTGTTCAGCATCAGCTCGTTTATGGCAATCGCGTCCACTTGGCCCTTGTCCAGCGCGTCAAAAAGGTCTGTATACGATGCATAGCCGGTTATGCTTGCCGTGTTGTAGCCGGAATCCTTATAATCGCTGTAATAGCTGAAAAGCAGGTTTCTCGTCGCGCCGGACGGCACATATAGGTTTGAACTGCTTGCAGACTGTATGCAGCCCACCTTCAGCTTGCTCATGTCCGCGTTCTCGTTGCCGGGCTTAACCAGTATGTAGCACGGGTCGTCATAATAAGCGCGGGAGTAGGCGTATGCGGCGTTCGCGCCGCGCGGCATAAGGCATATTGCTGCGTCTATGCTGCCGTCCCTCAGCTTTGCGCCAACGCTCATGCTTGTCACCTCAACTGCTTCAAGCGCGGGAATATCCCCCGTGTAATCATCGGAGTTGGACATTATGCGTTCCGCCAGCGCCTGAGCTATTTCCCATTCAAGCCCCGTTCCGTCCTCCGCAAGGCGGGGCACATCGTTGCGCAGGCCAACGCGCAGCACGCCGTTGTTCCAAACGTTGGCAATCTCCGCGCTGTTCATCAGCACCGGCTCTGGCCTGAGCAGCAGCGCCAGCAGTATGACTGCGGCCGCAGCACCGGCTATTATCAGCGCACGGCGCAGCTTTTTCCCCTGCTCGTCCTTCAGCATTATGACCGGGCGGGTATGTTTTTTTCTTATGCGGCGGTTTCTGCCGCTAAAAAACGAACGTATCTTCATATATAAATTATACAGCCTGCGCCCCACGTTGACAAGGCGGCTGTGTGTGGGATATAATTCATTATTGGTCCAAAACTGTAAACATTTAAGGAGATATACGATACATATGAAGAACCTTACTTCCGATCAGCTCAGGTCGCTGTACCTGAAGTTCTTTGAAGAACGGGGCCATAAGGTTATCCCCTCCGCCTCGCTCATACCCGAAAACGACCCCTCCGTACTGTTCACCACGGCGGGCATGCATCCCCTTGTGCCGTACCTTATGGGGCAGGAGCATCCCGCGGGCAAGCGCCTTACGGACGTGCAGAAGTGCCTGCGCACGGGCGATATTGACGAGGTGGGCGACGCGAGCCACTGCACCTTTTTTGAAATGCTTGGCAACTGGAGCCTTGGCGATTACTTTAAGCATGAATCAATAGCGTGGAGCTATGAGCTGCTGACGAGCGAGGAATGGCTGGGCATAGATAAGGACAGGCTGTATTTCACCTGCTTCGAGGGCGATGAAAATGCCCCGCGCGATACCGAATCGCACGATCGTTGGGTGGAAATGGGCGTTGACCCCAGCCATATATTCTATCTTGGCGCAAAGCATAACTGGTGGATACCCGGCAATTCCGGCCCCTGCGGCCCGGATACGGAGATTTTCTTCGATACCGGCAAGCCCAAGTGCTGCCCTGAGTGCAACCCTTCCTGCGACTGCGGCAAGTACCTTGAAATATGGAACAACGTTTTCATGCAGTATTATAAGGACGCCGAAGGCAACGTGACCCCGCTTGCCAAGCGCAATGTGGATACCGGCATGGGCCTCGACAGGACCATTGCAACGCTTCAGGGCGCGGAAAGCGTATACGATACCGATGGCTTCGCCCCCATAATTGCCCGCATTGCGGAGCTGAGCGGCAAGAATTATAATGACGACGAAGCCACAAAGAAGGCCTTCCGCATAATTGCGGATCATATAAGGAGCGCAACCTTTATACTGGGCGACCCAAGGGGCGTTACCCCGTCCAACGTGGATCAGGGCTATATTCTGCGCCGCCTTATCCGCCGCGCGATACGCTTCGCCATGCAGATAGGCATACCGGAAAACAGCCTTTCCAAGGTTGCCGAGGCCGTTATAGAAAGATATTGCCATGTGTATCCCGAACTCAAGGAAAATCAGGAAAAGATAACCACAGAGCTTGCGAAGGAAGAAGCCCGCTTCCAGCATACCCTAAAGAAGGGCATGAAGGAGTTCGAGCGCATGAAGGGCAGCTTTGCGGAGGGCAAAATAGACGGCGTTACCGCGTTCCATCTTTATGATACGTTTGGCTTCCCGATAGAGTTTACAGAGGAAATGGCCCGCGAAAACGGCCTTACCGTAGACCGTGCGGGCTTTGAGGCCGCGTTCAGTGAGCATCAGAACAAGAGTAAGCAGGGCGCGGAGCAGCGCTTCAAGGGCGGCCTTGCCGAAGCAAACGAGGTTACCGCGCGGCTGCATACCGCAACGCATCTGCTTCAGGCGGCGCTGCGCAAGGTGCTGGGCGACGGCGTTGCGCAGAAGGGCAGCAACATAACAACCGAAAGGCTCAGGTTCGATTTCAGCTTTGAGCGCAAGATGACTCCCGAAGAGGTCAAGGAAGTTGAAAAGCTGGTCAACGAAGCCATTCAGGCGGACGTACCCATAACCTGCGAGGAAATGACTGTTGACGAAGCCCGTACGCAGGGCGCAATAGGCCTTTTCGGCGATAAGTACGGCGAAAAGGTAAAGGTGTATACCATGGGCAAATATTCAAAGGAGATCTGTGGCGGCCCGCATGCCAGCCATACCGGCGAGCTGGGCACGTTCAAGATAAAGAAGGAGGAGGCCTCCAGTGCCGGCGTGCGCAGGATAAAGGCCGTGCTGCAATAAGGCGATGAAGGATAATTCCGCGCAATGGTTTGAATACGATTGGCCGCTTGACGGGGCGATGGCGCGCTTCGGCGCGGACATGGCGCTGATAGATGCCGACAGGGCGGCGCGTCCGCTGCTGATGTATGTAAGCTGCCAAAGCCGCAGCGAAAAGCGGGAAACGCTCAGCGCGATAGAGCGCAGCATAGCATCGGGCGTTAAGGATAAGCTGATAAAAAAGCTTGGCGCACTGTATGCGGGGTATATAGAAATAGACGCGCAGATACAGTATTATTTCTATATTCACGATGCCGAGGAATTCGAGCGGGGCGAAACCATTGCCGAAAAAACGCCGCTTATGGACTGCACCGCGGGGCTTGCGGACGAACCGGATTGGCTCACGTATAAAACCCTGCTTTATCCGGATGCCGCAAAGCTGCAAACGGAGCTTAACCGCGACCATATTGCGCTTATGAAAAAACACGGCGACTGCATAAGTGCAGTCCGCCGCGTTACCTTCACGGTGTATTTCCCGACCGAAAGCATAATGCTCAATTTTGCGGAGGCTGCACGCAAGGCGGGTTTTGCCTATGCCGGGCCTAACTATTCGCCGGAGCGTGAATTGGCCTACGGGGCGGATATTGTGCGCCTGAGTTCGCTTAAAAAGGCGGATGTGGATGCGCTCACGACCCGCGTGATAAACATTGCTGCGCAGTACGGCGGGGAGCTTGGCGAATGGAGCGCGCCCATAGTTGACCGCGGCGGCCCGCTGAACGCGATATAATGGAGAGTTGATGATAAGGCTTACGGATGTTGACGAATCGAACTGGCTTGAGATTGCGCGGCTCAGCGTGAGCGAAGCGCAGCGGCGCTTCCTTGCGCCGCCGATCGGTATAATCGCGCGGGGATATGTTTACCGTGATTGCAATGCGCGCGTGATGGGCATTTGTAATGATGCGGAGATGGTCGGCGTTGCACTTGTGCGGGACTTTATCGATGAACCCGTTGGCTATGACCTTCAGCAGTTCATGATAGACGAGCGGTTCCAGAACAGGGGCTACGGCACGGCCGCGCTGGAGCTGATACTTGCTCAGTTGAAGGCAGAAGCGCGCTTTGACCATGTTGAGGTATGCGTGAAGAAGGATGATGCCGCCGCGCTGCATGTTTATGAAAAAACAGGTTTTGCCGACAGCGGCTACGTGGACGAATCCCTGCCCGATTGCGTGAATCTTATATGCTATTTAAGGTGAAATGATGTTTTACCGCCGTACACCACGAATGATGTACGGCGGTTTTGTGTTGCTTATAGGCCTGCGACTATTTCCGCTATCTGCACGGCGTTGGTTGCGGCGCCCTTGCGCAGCTGATCACCGCAGCACCAAAGGTTAAGCCCGCGCTCGTCCGTCAGGTCGTCGCGTATGCGGCCAACGTAGACCAGATCCTGATCGGACGTGTCGAGCGGCATGGGGTAAACGCGGTTCGCAATGTCGTCCGTAAGGCGGCAGCCCGCCGCGGCGGCTATCAGCTCCCGCGCACGCGCTACGCTTATTTTCTCCTTGGTGCGTATCAATAAGGATACGCTGTGACTGCGGAACACAGGCACGCGCACGCATGTGCAGCTTACCTTCAGTTCCGGGCTGTGCAGTATCTTCCGTCCCTCGTTTTGCAGCTTCATCTCCTCGCTCGTGTAGCCCATGAAGGCCTCGGAGCCTATCTGCGGTATCACGTTGTATGCTATCTGGTACGGGAAAACGCTTGGCTTAACGGCCTCGCCCGCGGCTATTGCCGCCGTTTCCTCGCTCAGTTCGCTTATGCCCTGCGCGCCCGCGCCGCTAACCGCCTGATAGGACGATGCTATTATGCTCTCTATCGGGCTTTCTTTGTTCAGCGCGTTCAGCGCCACCAGCGATATTATCGTTGTGCAGTTGGGATTGGCTATTATGCCGCGGTGCTTGCGCACGTCCTCGGGATTTATCTCGCTCACTACCAGCGGCACGTCCTCATACAAACGAAACGCGCTTGAATTGTCCACGAATACCGCGCCAGCCTTAACTATTGCGGGGGCGAAGCGCATGGCAATGTCGTTCTCCGCCGCGCCAAGCACTATGTCAAGCCCTTCAAACGCATCCTCGCTCGCCTGAATAACCGTGTGCTCCTTGCCCATAAAGCTTATGCGCTTGCCCGCGCTGCCTGCGCCAGCAAGCAGCCTAAGCTCGCTTATGGGGAACTTACGCTCCTCCAGCACCTTCATCATCTCGCGCCCAACCGCGCCCGTTGCGCCCAGTATGCCTATTCTGTATTGCTTCATGTTATGCTCCTTACCTTATCGTGGCAAAGCTGTTGTACAGCACCCGTATTGCCTGCTCAAAATCCTTTTCCTCAACGCCTACTATGATGTTCAGTTCTTCCGGACCCTGCGTTATCATGCGAATGTTCACGCCGTTTTCGCCCAGTGCCGCGAATATTTTGCCCGATATGCCCGGGCGGAAGGCCATTCTGCGGCCGACTGCCGCAACAACGGCCA
>ULUE01075004.1_pt1 | contig 12237 bp, 9 predicted proteins | sample 1958211 | NCBI WGS metagenome assembly ULUE01 (sample SAMEA4835752, study PRJEB28245) | human gut metagenome | biome: gut microbiome; material: fecal sample | place: Denmark | collected 2008 | reverse complement strand
GGCTTGGCAAGATATTCGATATCTTCCGGCGCGCCGTGTTCCACGAAATCGCGCAGAACGGTTTTAATCAAAGGGTGATTCACACCCGTGTTGAGTTTGCCGTCCGAGAACGTTCCCGCGCCGCCCTCGCCGAACTGAATGTTGCTGTTTATGTCCAGAAAACCCTCGTTAACGAACTTATTGACCGACTTCTGCCTTTCGTCAACGTTCTTTCCGCGCTCTAAAACAACGGGCTTGAAACCGGCCCTCGCAAGATATAACGCGCAGAACATCCCCGCAGGACCGAACCCCGCGATGATTACGTCGACGCGTTTTTCCGCCTGTTTTAGCCGCGGCTTTTCGGGCGGAAGCAACGGCTCGCGCGAAACTTCCGCGCTGTAAACGCATAATATATTATTTTTGTCGCGCGCGTCGACGGACTTTTTTAAAAGACGGAAATAAGGCGCGTTTTTTATCCCCGCGCGTTTTTCCGCAGCCCGACGGACGTCGTTTACGCTTGCCGTTACCGGCATTTTAAGATTATCTATCCTCATATTTCTTTTCGGCGTTATCGTTATTGTTATCGTTATTGTTATTGTTCCGCTTCGGCGATTATCTTGTCGCAAACCGCGCGCGCCGACGAATAAGCCCATTGCAGATTATACCCGCCGCAATCGCCGTCCACGTCCGTCGCTTCGCCCGCAACGTAAACCCCGGGCATCTTTTTCAATTCAAAACCGTTGCCGAGTTCTTCGGCGGCAACCCCGCCGCGCGTGACCTGAGCGTAATCGAAACCGAGCGTTCCGGCAACCTTCAGTCTGAAATTTTTCGCAACGCTGGCAATTCTTTCCATAGAACGTTCGTCCGCGATTTTAACTCCGCTCCTTTTCACAATCGCTTTACCTATCTGTTTATTGATAACGCCCGAAAGAACGTCGTCTGCGGCGACGTAAGGAAGCGATGCGATTTTTTCTTTGAGAAAATCGGCGAGTTCCGTCTGTTCCATTCCCGTGAACGAAATCGAAATCTGCGGGTCTTTTGCCCCGACGAGATAGGAGGAAAGGTAAAACGCCGCGTTGCCGCTCACGCCGTAATCGGTGAAAAGGACGTCGCCGACAAAACTTTTAAGAGGTCTTTCGCCGTCGTAAGCGGTGACGAGAGCCTTTTCTTTCAGTCCTTTAAGCCCTTTGATCCATTCCGTTTCCGTTTTCAACTGAACGATCGCGGGAGAAAGCGGCGTGATTTTCACCCCGTGTTCTTTTAATATTTCAAACGCGCTGCCGTCGGTTCCGTATTGCTTTCCCGCTTTGCCGCCCGTTGCGAAAACCACTCTCTTCGCGGCAAATTCTCCGCTCGCCGTACGGATAACGTAACGCCCGCGTTCACAATCGATTTTCAAACCCTCGGCGTTTGTTTTTATATCCGTTTTAAGATATTCGAGTTTCGCGCGCATGGAATCGAGCAACGAATTAGCCTGCAAACTCGCGGGATAAATCCTGTCGCCGTCTGCCGTGACAGGCACGCCCAGCGAGCGAAAAAAGGCGATAATCGACTTATTGCCGTATTTTTCGAGAGTGTTCGCCACATCCGTCATCACCCCGGACGAGTGATAATTTTCCGCCGAAACGTCGCTATTGGTCACGTTGCCTCTGCCGTTGCCCGTGGCGAGAATTTTCTTCCCGACGCGGTCGTTTTTCTCGAGGACAAGAACGTTTTCCCCGCCGAAAAATTCGGACAGAATTATTGCGGAAACAAGTCCGGAAAAACCGCCGCCCAGAACGGCGACCTCGTAATTTTTCATTTTCACCTCAAAATCAGTCTGCGACGGCCGACGCCTGCCGCAAATTATACGCGAATTATACCACAATCACGTTTTTTTTCAAAATAATTTCAAGTGTTTTGCCAGAATTTCTCTTTTTTGGTTGACAATCGTTTTTTTTTACATTACAATGATAATAGTATATACTTAGTATTTAAGTATATTTTTTGTAAGAGGTTACGGATTATGGCAGAATTAAGGTATCCGATGGTGTCGTTGAACAATTCACTTTTCGCTTTTTTCGGGCTTGAAATCGAGATGTGGCAGATAGCGATAATCGGCGTTCTCGTCGTCGCGCTCGTCGCCTGCATAATAGTTGCGGCGATAAAGTCGGGCAAAAAACGGAAAATCCGCATAAGAAAATACATCGAAAACGAAGAAAAGGCGATTTCGCTCAGAAAACGTCTGCGCGGTGTCAACGAGGACATATCGAGAATCAAATTCGATTACGTTTCAAAAAAGAATACGCTCAACGCGCAACTTAAAGTAATCAACGACGATTATCGCGCGGAGTACGGCAGGGACGACAGCGAGTATCTCGTCCAGAGCGACAAACTGCTTAAAACAAACGAAAAACTTCGCGACGTTTCTCTTCGCCTTAAAAAGAAAGGGCTGAAACCCGACGACGAAAAGGCTCTTAAAGCCGAACTTGCCGACACGGAAGCGGAACACGACGAACTTTCGGAAAAAATAGTCGCCATGCGCGAAGCCAAAACCGCCCGCGACTCCGAACTGAAAACCAAAACGGAAGCCGTGGAAAAGGAACTTGCTCTCCGCAAGGAAAACTACGACGCCGACCTTGCCGAAAAGAACGGCGAGAAAAAGAAAATCGAGGACGATCTTGAAAAACTCGCTTCTTCGCAAGTTAAAATCAGCGTTAAGGACGCGGAAGCCATTCTGGAAGAATTCAGAGCCGCCGACGACGCCGACAGAGTAATTCGTCTGAATCAAGCCAAAGAAGACGTCGAAAGAGCCAAAAACGAATATCTCGAAGCCGTGGAACTCAGAGCGCAGTTCGAACGCGAACGCGACGACGCGGTAATCTCCGCAAAAGAGGACGCGAAGCGTAAACTCGCTCTCGAAAAGGCTCAGGCGGAAACGGAAGCGAAAGTCGGTTATATTACCGCCGAAACCGCTCAGACCGCTCAGGCCGCTCAATCCGTTCAGACTCCCGTCGACGAAACCGCAGAGGAAAAGACCGGAACGACGGAATACGTTTCAACGAAAGAAGTCGCGACGGAAGAAAAACCCGAAACGACGGAAGAAACTCCCGGAACGACGGAAGAAACTCCCGGAACGGAAACCGTGACGGAAGAACCCGTAACCGCGGAACCGGCGGAAGAAAAAGCCGAAGAACCCGACGAAACCGCAGTTACCGAAACCATAGCGGAAGAAAAAGCAGAAAAAACCGACGAAACCGCAACTGAAGAAACTGTCGCGGAAGAAACCGCATCTGCGGAAAACGACGCGTCCGTTGCTCTGGAAAGCCTGGAAACCGCTATAAGCGATGAAGATAAGAAACTCTCGGAAGAGGTTATCGCGGAAGTGGAAGAAGCCGAAGAAGCCGCCACCGTTTCCGAAGCAGAAGCAGAAGCAGAAGCAGAAGCGACAGACACGGCGAAAACAGAAGAAACCGCGGCAACGGAACCGGCTGAAACCGAAGAATCAATCGAAACAACCGAACCCGCCGAAGAAAGCGCGGGCGAAGAACCGACGGCAGACGAAGCAGTTGAAGAACCGACCGAAACAATAGCGGAACCGACACCCGAAGAAACACCCGAAGAAACACCCGAAGAAGTTACGGAAAAGGTTGCGACCGAACCTGCCAACGACGAAAAGGTCATTCGCATACCGAGAGATATTTATAACGACGGTATTCCGGCAACGCCTATTCATAAAAAGAGCAAATACGCGAAACCCGTCACCAAACTGCTCGTCAAAAAGCCCGTGGTTAAGGAAGAACCCGAACAAAACGTTCAGGCGAAAGAAGAAGCGAGAAAGAGCGCGTACCTCGGCAAATGGAAAGTTGAAAAGACCGAAGACGGAAAACTCTTCGCGAAACTGCGCGCGTCGAACGGCGGAATTCTTCTCACCACTCCCCTTTACACGTCCGAAATCGGGCTTAAAAACGGCATAACCGCGATAAAGAAGAGCCTTGCGGCGGACAACGTTACCGTAACCGCAAACAAATCGGGCAAGTTTGTTTTCAAGATTACCGCGCCTTCGGGCAGAACGATTGTCACGAGCGAGCAATACGCCGCCAGATTCCAGTGCGAAAAGGCGTTGGATTCCGCGAAGCGTTTTGCCGAAACCGCTGTAATTACGGAATAAAATCGCGCCTGAAATTTCAGTCGTATTCACAACAATTTAAAAACAAGGCTTGCCCGATTGATGATTGAAAATCGCTTGGCAAGCCTTTAAAATTCCTTTGATTAAAATATTCGGGCGGCTTGACGTTTCATCAAGCCGCCCGTTTTTATTTTTACGTTTTCAAAGCGGTTTTCGCTTTTTATTTCACCGCTTTTATCTCGGCAATCAAACTCTCGAACCCTGCTCCGTCCGCGCCGTTGCCGTTGTTTCTTCCGTTATAAACGATAAGCGCGTCGCCGAAATTCTGCGGCGGGAGAAAATTTACGTTTTTAACGTATTCGTCCCAGTGCGAAAGTTTCCATCTGTCTCTGTCCGAACCTCTGCGTTTCATATTCGCGTAGCAGGTTTCCGCGTCCGATTCGATCCATATCACCACGAGGTTTGCCCCCGCGGAATTCGCTCTCCTCTTCAGCCTGTTCATATAGTTTTCGTCGCGCAGTTCCGAAGTAAACGGCGCGTTGAGAATAACCGTATCGTTATATTTCAATGCCTCCGCCGCAATCGCTAAAATCGCTTCGTATTCATAGTCGCGTATTTCGCGTTTAAAAAACTCCGAACTGCGGTTATAAGGTTTTCTCGCAACGGCGAATATCTGTTTGGAAAGCGGAATAAGGCTGTCCTTGTCGAGATAAACCGAGCCGTAAAGTTCGGTTGCTATACGTCTTGACAGCCTTGTTTTGCCGCAAGCGGGCGGCGAAGTTACAAGCAATAGTTTTTTTGTCAAAATCAGACTCCGTATCGCGGAACGCCACAAGAATTTCAAATCCTGAACGGCACGTTATTCCGCCGATTGTTTATGTAAGTATTTTATCACATTCCGAATTTTTTTTCAAGAGTTTTACGATAGTGACGATAAACGGAATCCCCGGAATTTTGTTTGACAAATAAAAAGCGTATAAGCCGTGTTAATCGACTTATACGCGTGGATTTAACTTTTAATGCGACGCGGTTTCCGACGTTGTTGCCCGAACTTTAACAATCAGACTTACACAACGTCGATGCTTATCAGGCTGGAATTCCCGCCGTGATCGGTGGGCGTGCCGCCCGTTAAAACAACTCTTTCGCCTTTCTTCGCAAGCCCGCTGGTTTTTGCGGCTTGTTTCGCAAAATAGAAAAGTACGTCTACGGAATCGAATTTTTCCATCATCATAGGCACGACTCCCCAGGACAAAGCGAGTTTTCTGAACGCTTTTTCGCTTGTGGTGAGCCCGATTATAGGAATCGACGGACGAAAACGCGAAACCATTCTCGCCGTCAGCCCGGTGTGAGTGCAGACGACGATCGCCTTCGCGTTGAGATCGCGAGCCAAGGTACACGCCGAATGTGACAAAGCCTGAACGGGCGAGGAGATCACGAACTGATCGTCGGGAATAATCTGAAGATATTCATCGTTCTTCTCTGCCTGCTCTACGATTTTAGCCATCGCTCTCACGGCTTCGACGGGATATTCGCCCGCCGCAGTTTCACCCGAAAGCATAACCGCGCTCGTGCCGTCGTAAACGGCGTTCGCCACGTCGGAAATTTCCGCTCTCGTGGGGCGGGGGCTATGAATCATAGACTCGAGCATCTCGGTCGCCGTGATACATCTTTTGCCTAAAATACGGCAGACGTCTATCATCCTCTTCTGAACGTTGGGGATGGTTTCGTAAGGAAGTTCCACGCCGAGATCGCCTCTCGCAACCATAACTCCGTCCGAAGCCTTGACTATGCTCTCGAGATTTTTAACGCCCGAACTGTTTTCAATTTTGGCGATAAGATCGATTCCATCGCCGCCGTTCGCGTTCAAAAACTCTCTCACTTCGTCGATATTCGCTTTTTCCGAAACGAACGAAAGAGCGATGAAATCTATGCCCTGCTCTATCCCGAACAAAAGGTCGCTCTTGTCCTGCTCGGACAAAAAGTCAAGTTTAAGATCCTTATTCGGGAAGAACATACTCTTGTGGTCGCGGGTTTCTCCGCCGATTTTAACCACGGTTTTAACTTCCTTATCCGAAACCGAGAGAACCTCGAACTCCATAAGTCCGTTATTCAGCAAAATCGTGTCGCCCTTTTTGAGAACTTCACATAAGTAAGGGTAATTGACGGATACTTTTTTCTCGTTGCCGAGGATATTCTCGGTGGTGAAAGTGAATTCGTCGCCGGCGCTTAACGTAATTTTGCCGTTTTCGTATCTGCCGGTACGGAATTCCGGACCCTTCGTGTCGAGAAGAATGGGAAGCGGAATTCCCCTTTCTTCACGCAATTCTTTAATAATCTTTATTTTTGCGGCGTGTTCCTCGTGCGTTCCGTGCGAAAAATTAAGACGGCAAACGTTCATGCCCGCATCGTACATTGCCGAAATAACTTCTTTCGTGCAACTCGACGGGCCTAACGTACATACGATTTTTGTTTTTTTCATAATACCTCTTCAAAACTGATTGTACTGATTGTTGTGTCGACTTTAAATGATGGAAAATTTAACGAAAGAATAGTTTTCTCTGTAGAAATCGCTTTCGTAATTGTCTTTCCACGCGCCCGTGAGATCGAACGTCCAGGGCGAAACGCTGAGCGGCTCGTACTCATTTTTGAAGTGATGCGGACCGTAAATATTTCTGTTGCTGCCGTAAACCACGAGCGTTACGGTATGCTCCTTTCCGTCGGCAAACGCCGCAAGGTCGGCTACGTGGTCGAACATTGCGGTTTTAACGAATTTATCGTCGACATACACGTCGATTACCGTAAATCTTCCTGTAAATTTCAAAGCGGAAGCCCCGTTTTCGATAACGAGTTTCTTCTCTATTTTCAACTTGCCCATAAAGAACAGATAACCGTCCTTGGTGAAGTTCGCGGCGTTTATCGTGGTTTTGGGCTTAGCGATATAATACCCGCCGTCCGAAAGCATGATCATATCGTTTACGGTTTTTAACTCGTCATCCTTAACCGCGAAATTTCCGCGAATGTAAATACTTTCGAGTTCCGTATCGTAAGAAAGACAATTTTTGAGCGATTCTTTTTCGGGCGTAACGTCCGAAAGAACGAAATAAACGTGCTCGCTCTCATAAAAATCGATAGTAAAAATCACGACGTTTTCGCCGACGACGACTTTGTTTGCGATATCGCCGGTGAGAAAACTTCTGTCGAGCAAACCTTTTTTTTCGAGTTTGATCGCGTTGCCGTTGACCAAACACTCTTTAATGTCCATTCTCTCGCATTCGAGGAACATTTTATCGGTTTTTTCTTTTACCTCGAAAACGTATTTAAGGTAAATTTTTCCGACGTATTTTTTGGAAATAAGGTCGTTGAATATCGCCGGGATATACGCTTTTTTACCGTAATTCACCCCGTCGAAAGAAAGTTGCGCCTTGTCTATCGTGAGCGAATTCAAAGGCGTTTCCGCTATCTTCCATTCGCCTGACATATCGATATACTTGCCGTCGTAGAACTTCACGGGGGCGTAAGGCTCGTCGCTTTCAAAGATAATCGCCGAACCGCCCTCTTCGAGTTTGAGGCAGACTTTCCCGTTCTTCAAAACGAGCGGATATTTTTCGAGTTTTTCAAGGTCGTAACCGTAAGGATATTTCGAGTTGAGTTTCACCTCTATTTCCGCGTCCTTTTCGCCGATGTTTACCACGTAAAGAAATCTGCCGAATTCGCCGTCCCTGTAAGCCGACCTGATATTGCCGCCGTTCGTATCGATTTTATATTCGACCGATTTTTCGATATCCGCAAAACTGCAATTCGGTTTAAGTTCGTCAAACGCGTACTTTTCACCCTCGAGATATTGCGGAAGTCCGTTTTCGACGGCGAGTTTTCCGCCCTGCGCGGTGAACCTTGTCAGAAGGTCGAGCGTGGACTTATCCATAGATTTCATCTCGGGAATATAAACGTAATCATAAGCGTAATCACCGACGATGAATTTGCCGTTTTCGACTTTTCCGTGACGTCTGATTATATTTTCGTCGCCGTAGTGGTGCGGGATGTTTTCCGAACCGAATTTCTCCACCGTGCGGGTGAACGAATCTTCGACGTCCTTTATCGAAAGATAATCCACGTCCCTGTCATACGTAAGATACGCGGACTTTATCGGATGAAGAACGAGAACGTTCACTCTGTTTTTGCTTTCCGAAAGCATGTATCCGAGCGAGGCGAAATAGTCGTTGAATTCCCTGAATTTGTCGAACCACGCCATATGTTCGGAATAGGTGTTCGGGTAATCTCTCTTTCTCTGCCCTCTTATAGAATAAGCGGAAAGATGCTGACACATAAGATTTACGCCGTTCACGTACTGCCATTCGGCGATGCGTTTGAGTTCCTGCGGCGTAACGTCCCACCCGCAACACGCGAACGTTTCGGTTAAAACGTGCTTTTTGCCGAGTTGTTCCGCAACCGAGCCGATCTGCTTGGGTTCGAGTTCGGTACCGATATATCTGCCGAGCCAGTCGATTCCCGGAATATGCTCGTATTCGTAAAAATCCATCACGCCCGCGCAACACCACATCTGCGTGCACAAGCACGATTCTTCGACGGCATGCCCCGTAAGTTGACAGCCGTTTTCGTTACACCAGTCGTAAATCTGCTTGACGAAACTGTTGATGAAAAACTCGTGCATCGCGCTCCAGTATCTGTATCTGAACGCATACGCGCCGTCGCAATCGACGAAGAGTTTTCCGAGTTCCGACCACAAATCCACGCCGTATTTTTCCTTGAAATAAGGAATGAGAACGGGCGAATATGGAGTGGACCACCTGTAATATTGCGGTTCGTCCGTAAAAAATCCGAGCATATATTTGCCGAAATCTTCGCCGCATTCTTTTTTGTATCTTTCGTGAGTGAGGTCGATAAACTTCCTGACTATCGTTTTATCGAGAATATCGACGACGGACGGGTTCGTTTTAAGATAAACGTTGACGTATTTTCCCTCGCCGAGCGGCTTTTCCGTCCTGACGAGTTTATCGTCCGCGCCGAGAAAATAAACCGCGGTTGCGGAAGCGTCGAAAGAATCGTTCACTTTTTTTTCGAGATATTTCTCGTGATTAGCCTTATCTTCAAGAAGTTTCATTCCGGCAAAACCGCTCGGCCAGCCGTTTTCGTCGTAACTCCAGGCGTTCATGTTGACTTTTTTGCTTTCGTCAACGCAAGCCTTGATGCACTCGAACCATCTTTCGCTGAGATATTCGGTTTTCAGCCCGCCTCTCGCGTGCATAAAGAACCCCCCTATGCCTTTATCGCGCATTACGCCTATCTGACGCACGAGTTCTTCGGGCTGAAGGTCGTCGTTCCAACTCCAGAACGGAATCGGTCTGTAATCTCTGAGATCACCCTTTAATCTTTCGGTTATATTTTTCATTGTTCACCTTTTGGTATTTTAATGGTTGCCGACAGGGAATTTGCAATTTTTTCGCGCCTTTCCGCGTTGGTTGCGTCTTTCGCGGCAACGGCATTTTGCCTACTCCTCCATCATAAAAATTATACCATTAAATGAAAAAAAACGCAATAAAATTCTTGCGTTTTAATTCGTTTATTTTGATTATTCGTATATACTTAATTTCAAATCGTATATGCTTATTTTCAATTCGTATACGCTTATTTTCAATTCGCCAAACGTCCGTCACGCTTTTTCAAGACTGCGTTTATAGTAGAATACGTACTGCTGAACGTAACCCGAATCCTCGCCGAAAATCGAAAGGAAAAAGTCGGCTATTTTTTTGCGGTCGGTGAGCGTTCCGCCGAAATCTTCTTTGTAAAGTTTTTCAATCCAGGTATCGACGGGGAAACTGTCCGTGCGGTGATAACCGAAAAGCGCGACGCAATCGGCGACTTTCGGCCCGACGCCCTTCAGCGCGATGAGTTTTTTTCTGAGTTCCGCCGTGGAAAGCCCGTCTGCCGACAAATTCGTTTCGCCGGTCGTTATAGCCTTCGCGACGGACGGTATGTAGTCGGCTCTGTAACCGTAACCGAGTCCGGAATAGAAATCTCTGTCCTTTGCGGAAAGCGTTTTCGCCGTCGGAAAGGCGTGATATTCTTCACCGTTGAAAATATGTTTTTCTCCGAGAGCGTTCGCGGTGCGTTCGATTATCGCTTTGATCCTCGGTATCATATTATTTTGTGAAATGATAAAGGAAAACAGCATTTCTTCCGTGTTCTGGCGCAAAATCCTCACGCCGCGGGCGCGCCTCGCCGCCTCCCTCACAACCGCGTAACCGCTGTTTTCCGCGCGGCGGACTATCGCCGAATAATCGGTGTCCAGATCGAAGTAATTTCTGAAATAATCTTCGTCGCTCGCTTCGCATAAAATTCCGGCAACGCTCCCTTTGTTTTCAACCACGCAGCATTTATCGCCCGATTGAACTAAAAAACCGTCGTTAATCGGCTTATAGCGAAAGATTTGCCCACATTCGAGCGTATCCTTAGCGTTGAAAAATTCGCCGTCGGTTTCAATTTTTATCAATGACATAATTTTTCCTTTCGTATTTTAACTTCGGCGCTTGTCCCGCCGACACCCGGCTTATCGTCGCCGTTTCCGGACGAAAACATTAAGTCCGTTGCCGTACGATTCCGCTTTTCGGGCGAAAGACGTTAAGTCCGTTGCCGTACGATTCCGCTTTTCGGACAAAAAATATTAAGTCCGTTGCCGTCCGATTCTGCTTTTCGGGCAAAAAAAAGCAAACCCGAAAACGAGTTTGCCTTTCCGTCGAATAATTATTCGGCAGCGTAAACGCTGACCTGTTTCTTGTCTTTTCCGACTCTTTCAAATCTGACGACTCCGTCGACAAGAGCGTACAAAGTATCGTCGCTTCCGATTCCGACGTTGTTACCGGGATGGATTTTAGTTCCTCTCTGTCTTACGAGAATATTTCCCGCAAGAACTTCCTGACCGTCGGCACGTTTTGCTCCGAGACGTTTAGCGTTGCTGTCACGTCCGTTCTTCGTGCTTCCCATTCCTTTGTGGTGCGCAAATAATCTGAAAAACAACATATTACCGCCTCCCTTTATTACTTCGCAACGATCCCGACAATCTTCACCGAAGTGAACGGCTGTCTGTGACCCTGCTTTTTTCTCTCATTCTTCTTGGCTTTGTACTTAAAGACGATGACCTTTTTGTCCTTCGCCTGAGCGGTTACTTCGCCAACTGCCTTGAATCCTGCCGCGTCTTTCGCGACCTTGATTCCGTTTTCATCCGATACAAGCAAAACGTTGAATTCGACTTTATCGCCGACGTTAGCGTCGAGTTTTTCGAAGTTAACAACGTCGCCGTCAGAAACTCTGTACTGTTTGCTTCCGTTTTCGATGATTGCGTACATTGAAAAATAGACCTCCTGTCTAATCTCGCCGGAGCGCGGGGGCGTTAAAACGCAGCTTTCTTCCCTTTCCGAGCGGTTCTTTACGATTATATATCATAAAAATCTTTTTGTCAATTGTTTTTGCATTGTTTTTTTCATTTAAACCATACTGTTTTTAGCCGAGAGAGATTGCGTTCGGACAAATCTGCCGGCAAAAAGGAGTTATTCAAAAGGAGTTATTTATGGAACAAATCAACATCGACAAAGAGGTTCTCGTTTCGCTTTATAAAAACGCGCACATAGCGTTGCAGACGATTTCGGACATAGTGAACGAAGTGAGCGACGAAAATATGCGCAAGGAACTCGCCGACGAATACGACGGCTACGAAAAATATATCGGCAGACTTTCATCCTATATGAAAGAAACGTCCACCGAAACGAAGGACATCAACCCGCTTAAAAAGGCGGTTATGTTCGCATCGGTTAAAATGAACACGCTTACGGACGATTCGGCTTCGCACGTTGCCGAACTTATGATAAAAGGCACCGTTATGGGTATAACCGAACTTCACGAAATTTTAAACAACAACGATCCCGTTTCGGATACGGTTAAAGATTTCGCAAGAGAACTGACCGACCTCGAAGAAACTTACGAGGACCGTTTGAAGAAATTTTTATAAGCGGAAGTTTTTTACAATTAATCCGCAAAAAGTCATCTATAAGTTGTTTAACGGCAGGTTTTCTCTTTATAATTTTTTACGCCGCGACTATGCCAGACAAGATTAAAACGAACCTTGCCAAAACGCCGCA
>ULUE01043790.1_pt1 | contig 12319 bp, 10 predicted proteins | sample 1958211 | NCBI WGS metagenome assembly ULUE01 (sample SAMEA4835752, study PRJEB28245) | human gut metagenome | biome: gut microbiome; material: fecal sample | place: Denmark | collected 2008 | reverse complement strand
ATTTTAAACAGGCCTTACTTTTTAAAGTGGGCTCAATTATTGCTTCTTGATGCCGTCGCGGCGCAGCATGGCGTCGATGGTCGGCTCGTGGCCGCGGAAGCGCTTGTAGAGCGTCATGGGGTGCTCCGTGCCGCCCTTGGAGAGCACGCAGTCGCGGAAGCGCTGCGCCGTGGCCTGGTCGAAGATGCCGTGCTCCTGGAAGACTCCGAAGGCGTCGGTCTCCAACACCTCGGCCCACTTGTAGCTGTAGTAGCCCGCGGCGTAGCCTCCCGCCATGATGTGGGAGAACTGCGTCGTCATGCAGGTCTGCGGCAGTTGCTGGCCGATGATGGCCTTCTGCCAGGCCGCCTTCTCAAAGGGGATGATGTCGGCCTCGAAGGGCTCCTTCTGCGTATAGTAGGCCATGTCGAGCAGGCCGAAACTCACCTGGCGCAGGCAGGCCGAGGCCACATTGTAGTTGCGGCTCTGGCGGATGCGGTCGATGAGGTCGTCGGGGATGGGCTCGCCCGTCTCGTAGTGGAAGGCGAAGGTGCGGAGAAAGTCGCGCTCCGTGGCGTAGTTTTCCATAAACTGCGAGGGCAGTTCGACGAAGTCCCACCAGACGTTGGTGCCGGAGAGCGACTCGAAGCGCGTGTTGGCGAACATGCCGTGGAGGGCGTGGCCAAACTCGTGGAGGAAGGTCTCCACCTCGCCCAGGCGCAGCAGGGCGGGTCGGTCGTCGGTGGGCTTGCTGAGGTTCATCACCAGCGAGACGTGGGGGCGCACGTTGGTGCCGTCCTTCTCGATCCACTGGCCCTGGTACTCCGTCATCCAGGCGCCGCCGCGCTTGCCCTTGCGCGGATAGAAATCGACGAAGAGCACGGCCAGGTAGCTGCCGTCGCGGTCATAGACCTCGTAGGGGCGCACGTCGGGGTGATAGACGGGGATCTCCTTGTTCTCACGGAAGGTGATGCCGTAGAGGCGCGTGGCCAGTCCGAAGACGCCCTTGATGACGTTTTTCACCTCAAAATAGGGGCGGAGCATCTCGGGGTCGAGGTTGTAGCGGCGCATCTGCAACTTGAAGGAGTAGTAGGCCGTGTCCCAGGGCTGGAAGTCGAAGTCGTCGCCCTCCAGCTCCTTGGCCAGGGCCACGACCTCGGCGCGCTCCTGGACGGCCGTGGGCTTGTAGGCCTCGATGAGGTCGTCGAGCAAGCGATAGACGTTCTGGGCCGAGGAGGCCATGCGATATTCCATCACGTAGTCGGCGTAGGTCTCGTAGCCCAGGAGCTGGGCCAGCTCGCGCCGCAGGTTGACCAGCCGCTTGCAGATGTCGAGGTTGCACTCCTCGCCCTCGGTGCAGAGCGTGCCGTGGGCCATGAAGACCTGCTGGCGAAGGTCGCGGCGGTCGGCGTACATCATGAAGGGACCGTAGCTCGGGGCGTCGAGGGTGATGATCCAGCCCTCCTTGCCCTCCTCGCGGGCAGCCGTAGCAGCAGCCTCGCGCACGGTCTCGGGCAGTCCGCTGAGGTCGGCCTCGTCGCTGAGGTGGAGCTTGAAGGCCTTGGTGGCCTTGCGCAGGTTTTGAGAGAACTGCAGCGACAGACGGCTGGCCTCCTCCGTCAACTGGCGGAAGCGGTCCTTGCCTGCCTCGTCGAGCAGCGCGCCACTGCGGACGAAGGCCTCGTAGCTCTCGCGCAGCAGCGTCTCCTCCTCGGCGGTGAGGGGACGGTGGTGGGCCTTCACCTTCTGCAGACGCTCGAAGACGCGCGGATTGAGGCTGATGTCGTTGGCGTGCTTGGTCAGCAGCGGACTCATCTTCTGCGCCAGCGCCTCCATCTCCTCGTTGCCCTCGGCGGAGAGGAGGTTGAAGAACACGCCACTGACGCGTCCGAGGAGGTTGTAGTAGTCCTTCGGATGGTCGTCGTGGTCGCGCACGAGGGTGTTGTCGAACGTGGGCTCGGCAGGGTCGGCGAGCATCTGCTCCACCTCCTCGTCCTCACGGCGCATGCCCTCCAGCATCGCCTCCTCCACGTCCTGGAGGGTGAAGCGGCCGAAGGGCGGCGTGTTGTGGGGCGTGCCGTAGGGCAGGAGGAAGGGATTCTCGTGCTTCGGTTGCGTCGCTATATCTTTCTCTTCTGTGCTCATTGCTAATTCTCTCTTGTGCTTGGTGTCGGGGTGGGGCGGGGCACGTCGGCCGTGGCCGCTTCCACCTTAATAATATATTCTTTTAACGATAATGCAAAATTACGGAGTTTTCCCGAAGTACGCAAGTGGGGATGGGAAAAAATGCTTTTCGGAGTGACAAATAGCCGTCCTCCCGATGCTCTCGCCGCCTCGGGCCCCGAAATTTCCAGCAATCGGAAAGAAAAATCGGGGCACATTTTGCTTTTCGAGAGAAAATGCGTAACTTTGCAAATCATATAACCAGCAAACAAAAGGTATTCAACAAGACAGATAGCGACAGTCATGGAATTAGCTACGAAATATGACCCCAGGGAAGTGGAGTCGAAATGGTATCAGTATTGGTTGGACCACAAGCTCTTCAGCAGCCGGCCCGACGGGCGAGAGCCCTACACGGTGGTCATCCCGCCGCCCAACGTGACGGGTGTGCTCCACATGGGCCACATGCTCAACAACACCATTCAGGATATCCTCGTGCGCCGCGCGCGCATGGAGGGAAAGAACGCCTGCTGGGTGCCGGGCACGGACCATGCGAGCATCGCCACGGAGGCCAAGGTCGTCGCACGGCTGGCCGAGGAGGGCATCAAGAAGAGCGACCTCACCCGTGAGGAGTTTCTCCGCCATGCCTGGGATTGGACCCACGAGCACGGTGGCATCATCCTCAAGCAGCTGCGCCGTCTCGGCGCCTCCTGCGACTGGGACCGCACGGCCTTCACGATGGACGAGGAGCGGTCGAAGAGCGTCATCCATGTCTTTGTCGATCTCTACAAGAAGGGACTCATCTATCGCGGCGTACGCATGGTCAACTGGGATCCGAAGGCCAAGACGGCCCTCTCCGACGAGGAGGTGGTCTATAAGGAGGAGCACAGCAAGCTCTACTATCTGAAATACTACGTGGCGCCCGAGGATCAGGCGAGCGTGGAGCGCAAGGACGAGGCCAACGTCATGCACCGCGACGACCGCGGATGGTACGCCGTAGTGGCCACCACGCGCCCCGAGACCATCATGGGCGACACGGCCATGTGTATCAACCCCGACGACGCCAAGAACACGTGGCTCAAGGGCAAGCACGTCGTCGTGCCGAAGGTGGGACGCACGATCCCCGTCATCGAGGACGGCTACGTCGATATCGAGTTTGGTACGGGCTGCCTCAAGGTGACACCGGCCCACGATATCAACGACCACGCCCTCGGACTGAAGCACAACCTGGAGACCATCGACATCTTCAACGACGACGGCACCATCTCGGAGGCCGCCGGACTCTATGTCGGACTCGACCGCATGGACGTGCGCAAGCAGATCAGCCGCGACCTCAACGAGGCGGGACTGATGGAGAAGATCGAGGACTACACCAACAAGGTGGGATTCTCCGAGCGCACCAACGTGGCCATCGAGCCCAAGCTCTCCACACAATGGTTCCTCAGCATGCAGCATTTTGCCGACATCGCCCTCGCACCGGTGATGGACGACGAGATAGAGTTCTATCCCAAGAAGTATAAGAACACCTACCGCCACTGGCTGGAGAACATCAAGGACTGGTGTATCTCGCGTCAGCTCTGGTGGGGCCACCGCATCCCGGCCTGGTACTACCGTCCGCAGGGCGAAGCAGCAGCCGAGGGACCGAAGGTGGGCGAGGTTTTCGTCGATGAGGACCTGAAGGGCGTGATGACGCAGGCGCAGGCGAAGTATCCGCAGGCGCAGTTGCAGGAGGCCGACTTCCAGCAGGACGACGACGCGCTCGACACCTGGTTCTCCTCATGGCTGTGGCCGATCTCCCTCTTCGACGGCATCAACAAGCCCGACAACGAGGAGATCAACTACTATTTCCCGACCTCCGACCTCGTGACGGGTCCGGATATCATCTTCTTCTGGGTGGCGCGCATGATCATGGCGGGCTATGAGTATCGCAACGACAAGCCCTTCAAGCACGTTTATTTCACGGGTATCGTACGCGACAAATTGGGCCGCAAGATGTCGAAGAGCCTCGGCAATTCGCCCGACCCCATCGAACTCATTGAGAAGTATGGCGCCGACGGCGTGCGCATGGGCATGATGCTGAGTGCGCCCGCGGGCAACGACATCCTCTTCGACGAGACGCTCTGCGAGCAGGGACGCAACTTCAACAACAAGATATGGAACGCCTTCCGACTGGTGAAGGGCTGGGAGGTGTCGGCAGACGCCGAGCAGGACGAGGCGAGCCGCATCGCCACGCGCTGGTTTGAGAGCAAACTCCGCGAGGCCTATGCCGAGATGGACGCCCACTTCGCCCAGTATCGCATCTCCGACGCGCTCATGACGGTCTATCGACTCTTCTGGGACGAGTTCTCCAGCTGGTATCTGGAGATGGTGAAGCCAGCCTACAAGGACGGCAAGGCACAGCCCGTGGCCCAGGCCACCTACGACGCCACGCTGCGCTTCTTTGACGCGCTGCTGCGCATGCTCCATCCCTTCATGCCGTTTATCACCGAGGAACTTTGGCAACACCTTGCCGACCGCAAGGAGGGTGAGAGCATCATGGTGGAGTGTCAGACTGTGGAGAAGCCGACGGAGGCCGACGCGCGTCTCTGTGAGGAGTTTGAGACGGTCAAGCAAGTGGTGGCAGGCGTCCGCTCCGTGCGCAACCAGAAGAACATCGCTCCACGCCAGCAGCTCGTCCTCCAGGCCGTGGACACCAACGAGGTGGCTGCCTACGACGCGGCCATCCTGAAGATGGCCAACCTGGAGAAGATAGAGGTGGTGGAGGCCAAGGCCGCCGACGCCTCCGGATTCATGGTCGGCAAGTCGGAGTGGGCCGTGCCCGTGGGAAGCCTCATCGATGTGGAGGCCGAACTGGAGAAGGCAAAGAAGGAGCTCGCCCACCTGGAGGGATTCCTCACGGGGGTGACGAAGAAGCTCTCCAACGAGAACTTCGTGGCTCACGCGCCGGCAGCGGTCGTAGAGAAGGAACGTAAAAAACAAGCTGACGCCATGGAGAAGATTGCCATGGTGAAGGCTATGATCAAAGCGTTAAAGTGAAGCAAGTAGCGACTTGCTAGTGTTAAAAGTATGTAATCAAATTGACATTTGGAAGGGTCGCCGAGATGTGAATCTCGGCGGCTTTTTTTTATTTACGCTCGGACTGAACGTCGGAGGAAAATAGTGAGACTACTTGGTCAAAGCGCAGGTGGAAAAACTATTCTGCCAACTTTTCCCTCACGCGATCCATGAGCCATGCGTCTTGCTGGGCAATGGTCAGGTGGCTATTGTCGAGGACGATAGCGTCGTCGGCCTGGCGCAGCGGCGAGACTTCGCGGTGGCTGTCCATATAGTCGCGGTCCTGGACGTTCTTCAGGATGCTCTCGTAGTCGGCGGGCTGGCCCTTGGCCTGCAACTCCTTGTAGCGCCGCTCAGCGCGCACCTCAGCTGATGCGGTGACGAAGATCTTGAGTTCGGCCTTCGGGAAGACGACGGTGCCGATATCGCGGCCATCCATCACGATGCCCTTGCCCTCACCCATAGCTTGCTGCTGGCGCACCAGCATCTCGCGGACGAAAGGCTGGGCTGCCACGATGCTCACACGGCTCGACACTTCGAGGCCACGGATCTTCTGTTCCACGTTCTCTCCATTGAGGCAGGCGTCGGCATGGCCCGTCTCGGGGTTGAGGCGGAAGTCGATGCGTACCTGGGGCAGCAGCGCGCTCAGGCGATCGGCGTCGAGCGTGTCCTCGGCGTCGAAAAGATGCTCGCGAAGGGCAAACAACGTGACGGACCGGTACATGGCACCTGTATCCACATAGACGTAGCCCAGTCGGTGGGCAAGTTCCTTGGCCATCGTGCTCTTTCCGCAGGAGCTGTAACCGTCGATGGCTATGGTAATTTTCTTCATATCAAAATATACTACAAATGGTCTGATGTAAAACGAATGGTGTGGGGAAGGAGGAAAGCCTTCTGCTGGGATGGTAGGTCAGAAGGTGTAACCCACGTTGAGGATCAGCGAATGGCTGCTGACATGATATTTGCCGTAGGCCACATTGAGGCGGAAGCGCTCCAGGTTGAGTCCGGCGCCGAAACTCAGTCCGGCTCCGTGGGCGCTCTCCTCGTCGCCTTCGCCCATCTTCATCTCCTCGGCGCGGCGGAAGTTGTAGCCCAAGCCCGCCCAGATGCTCTCCGAGAAGAGGATGTCGGCACCCAGACAGAGGTGGTCGGCGAAGCGGTAGTCGTAGTGGGTCATGTCGATCAGCGTGGCCGAGACGCGCACGGGCAGTCCCTGGAAGGTCTTGCTCACGCCCAGCTGGAGGTCGAAGGGCATCTTGCCAAAATCGTCGTTGTAGGCCTTCACCTCGCCACCAAGGTTCTTGGCGACGACGCTGATCGACCATTCGCGCTCCGGCATATACCAGTTGAGTCCGAGATCGACGGCCACACCCATGGAGCTATAGTCGGCGATGTGGGAATAGACATACTTGGCCGTGATGCCGCCCACGACATTGCGCGCCAACTGGTAGGCCAGCGTGCCCTCTATGGCAAACTCGTTGGCAGAGAACGTGCCCACCTGCGTGCCCGTGGCATCGGTCTCCTTCATCGAGCCGTAGTTGATATACTTGACGCCGCCCACCACCGTGGTCTTGGGCGCAAGCACCTTGGTGTAGGACGCGCTCGCATAGCTCACGCCGCTCATGTAGTTCATGTAGTTGAGCCCGGCCGTGCGGTCGCTCACAGAGGCTGCCAGGGCGGGGTTGGAGAAGACGAGCGAGGGGTCGTCCTCGATGATGGTGATATTCTCGCCACCCAACGCGGCAGCATGCGCACTCACGGGGAGGCGCAGGAAGTTGTATTCAGTTTGGCTCTCCTGTCCCCATGCCAGCGAGGGCAGAAATGCTAATAGGAGGGCATAAATGGCTTTTTTCATTTAACGTTTTCTAATTTCAGCACAAAGATACGGCTTTTTTCAAATATCTTCGCTATTTTTGCATGCGTAAAAGCGATACAGAGTCCGTCTTCACCCTAATATAACGGCAAAAGGCGGCATTTAGTGTTTAAGCGGTTTGGAAAACGAGAAAACAAAACGTGCGGATTTGGAGCGACATCACCTGACAGGGTTTCTGTTGGGGCTGGTGGTGGCCTCGTCGTTGGTCTATACGGCGCTGGAATATACCACGGGGGGCGACCTCCTCGACATTCCTATGAAGATGGATCTCGACAAACTGCATCGCGACACCACGATGATGGTGGCCATCGACCGCGAGGATGACGCCTCGGCACAGAAGCCGGACCGCCACCAGAACGTGAAGGACCGCCTCAACATCAAGGTGGCGGATCTCAACCGGGTGGATGGCGCCAGAAAAGGGGCGGACCATACCGACGCGAGCGAGGCGCCAAGTGGAGGCGAGACCGTGCTGGACGACGTCATCCCCGTGGAGAAACCCGTCGAGGAGCAGCCCACGCTCATGCCGCCACTGCCTCTGGCCATCAAGGAGCCGCCTCCCGTCCCCGTCTCGGAGCCACAGGACAAGAAGACGCTGCGCGTGCTGGCCGACACGCCGACACCGCCTGGAGGCTGGGTGGAGTTTATGAAGTGGATCACGAAGACGCTGGTCTATCCCAAGCAGGCTGCCGCCAGCAAGAAGGAGGGCATGGTCGGCGTGACCTTCATGGTGGAGGCCGACGGTGCGGTCACGAATATCCGCATCAAGACGTCTGCGGGCAAACAGCTGGACAACGAGGTGATGCGCGTGATGCGGATGATGGGGAAGTGGAAACCGGGCATCGACCACGGCAAACCGTGCCGGTCGATGGTGGAGCTACCCGTGGTCTTCCGACTATAGAGAGAAAGAACTATCCCCCAAATACAAGGAATAGTATTTCCTCCCAATACAAGAAATAGTATCCCCCTCCCCCCAAAAAAAATACAAGAAATAGTATTCCTCCCTATACAAGAAATAATAATCCAAAAATATTAGAAGCAATGCTTACTGCCGATGAAATTCTGAAACTGGTCAACGAGCGACTGACCGTGGTCGCCACGGGACGCACTCCCGAGGGACTGTACGAGCCCATACGCTATGTACTCTCTCTGGGTGGCAAGCGCATCCGACCGACGCTGATGCTGCTGGCCTACAACCTCTTCTGCGAGGATCCGGAGCGCATACTGACTCCTGCCTGCGCACTGGAGACCTATCATAACTACACCTTGCTCCACGACGACTTGATGGACAATGCTGACAAGCGTCGCGGCAAACCGACGGTGCACGTGCAGTGGAACGACAACCAGGCCATCCTCTCGGGCGACACGATGCTGGTACTGGCCTATCAGATGATGGCGGAGAGTCCGGCAGAAAGGCTGAAACCCGTGCTCGACCTCTTCACGGAGACGGCGCTGGAGATAGGCGACGGTCAGCAGTTGGACATGGAGTTTGAGAAGCGCACGGACGTGACCGAGGACGAGTATATCGAGATGATCCGTCTGAAGACCAGCGTGCTGCTGGCTTGTGCGTTGAAGATCGGTGCCATCCTCGCAGGGGCCTCGGAGGAGGACGCCGACAATCTCTATCGCTTTGGCGAGAAGATAGGACTGGCCTTCCAGTTGCAGGACGACTATCTCGACGTCTATGGCGACGAGAAGGTGTTTGGCAAGGCCATCGGCGGCGACATCACCTCCAACAAGAAAACCTACATGCTCATCAACGCCTTCCTCCGTGCCGATGCGTCGCAGCGCCAGGAACTGGAGCGCTGGATGGAGATGGAGGACTTTGACCGCCAGGAGAAGGTCAGCGCCGTCACAAGTCTCTACGACGCGCTCCATATCGACGAACTGGCCAAGGAGAAGATCAACCAGTATTTCAAGGAGAGCAAGGCTTATCTCGACGCAGTGAGTGTGGCGGAGGATCGCAAGAAGGAACTGCGGGCCTATGCGGACCGGATGATGCGGAGAAACAAATGACGTTTATTGACACACATGCCCATTTGGACGGCGAGGAGTTTCGCGAAGACCTCCCCGCCGTCATTGAACGGGCCCGCGAGGCTGGGGTGGGGAAGATCATCGTGCCGGCCATCAACCTGGACAACGTGCCGGCCGTGCTGGCGCTCTGCCGTCAATATCCTGGCTACTGCTACCCGTTGGTAGGGCTGCAGCCCGAGGAGGTGGACGCCAGTTGGGAGGAGGCGTTGCGCCGGATGAGAGACTATTTGTCGCCGGAGGTGATCGGTATCGGCGAGTGTGGACTCGACTTCTATTGGTCGCGGGAGCACGAGCAGGAACAACTGAAGGCGTTTGAGGAGCAGGTGAGGTGGAGCGTGGAGACGCGCCTCCCACTGATGATCCACTGCCGGAAGGCGCAGCAGGAGATGATCTCTATCTTGCGAAAATACGAAGAGGACTTGCCTGGCGGTGTCTTCCATTGCTTCACAGGCAACCAGCAAGAGGCGGAGGCCTTCCTCCGCTTCCCGCGCTTCGTACTGGGCGTGGGCGGCGTCTCAACGTTCAAGAGTAGCCATCTGCGCGAAGACCTGCCTGCCGCCGTCCCCCTGGACCGCATCGTCCTGGAGACCGACTGCCCGTACATGGCGCCCGTGCCTCATCGGGGCAAACGCAACGAGAGTGCCTTCGTGGCCCAGGTGCTCACCACGCTGGCTGCGGCCTATGGCGTGAGCGAGGAGGAGATGGCGCGGCGGACCAATGAGAATGTTGCCCGCGTCTTCGGCATATAGCAAATTGTCAAGTTAGCAACTTGCTAACTTGCTAAGTTGGCAAGTTACAAAAAAAGTCCATTTTCCCATGGCTCGTGAACTGCCTTTGCGTTCGAAGAGCCATGTGAAAATGGACTAAACTATATGATTTTGTACTTAATGATTTTGCTCTAAATCATCTTGTAGTCAAAATCAACCCTGTGCCTGCATCTGGCGGACCAAGTTCTCTTGCTCAGGCGTCAGATGGTCGGGCAACTTGATATTGTAGGTGATGATCAGATCGCCCATCGTGCCGTCGGATCGGCGGTTGCCCTTGCCACGAAGTCTTACCTTCGTGCCATTCTGCGTGACGGGTTTCAACCTCAGACGGAGTTTGCTGCCCGACGGCAAACGGATGATGATGTCGCCGCCCAGCAAGGCCGTGTAGAGGTCGATGTTCACCGTGGAGGAAACTTGTCCCTCGTCAGGGCGTGGCGCCGCGCTGCCCCAATGCATAGTGCGACCCTGCGATCTGCCACCAAACAAATCCTGAAAGAAACTACTGAAACCTCCGCCACCACTACCGCTAAACTGGCTAAAGTCGAAGCCGCCAAAGGGGTTGCCGCCACCGGCACCGCCTCCGCCGAAGCCACCAGCGCCCCCTTGGAACGCATCGGCCTCACGCCACTTCTCGCCATACTGGTCATATTTGGCCCGCTTGTCGGGGTCGCCTATGACTTCGTATGCCTCGTTGAGCGCCTGAAACTTTGCTTTGGCCTTCGGATCGTTGGGGTGAAGGTCGGGGTGGAAGAGCTTGGCCCGTTTCCTGTAAGCCGCACGCACATCCATTTGCGGAATATTGCGATCGACACCTAAAATCTTATAATAATCTATGAAAGCCATAATCTTATCCTCCTTGTTTTATCTCATGAGGAGGACAACAAAATGTATGCCAAACTGTCACACGACGCAACGCCTACTTGAGTTTTTTCTCCACTTTCCCCTTGGAATTGATGCGAAGGGCTATGACGTAGGTCGTGGAAGCGTCGGGAATGCCAATACTGACATCATAGTAGAGCGCGTCACCAGCGGCATGGCTGAACGTGATGCCACGCAGAATACATTTCTCCAGAAAGTCGGCAGGCACCAGCTCCGAAAACTCCGCCTTGCGGAAGTCGTGGCTATAGACCAGTTTGCCATGATTGTAGGTCGTGATGCGTGCCACATTGTCAAGGTACATGTTGTCTACCTCGATGCCCTGTCCGTTGTAGGAAGACCGTATCACCTGGTCGGAGGTGGTCTCCACATGGATACGCGTGTCGAAGAAGCCCATGTCGTTGCTCACAACGGTGTCGGAGTCGAACGTCCTGAAAGTGTTGAGCGCATAGGGCCTTGCTTGCAGAAAATCGGCACGAAGCGCGTTGTTGCTGGTCTTCGTCACTTTGATCTCGTCGCCCGAGGGGTTGGCTATCTTGAAAAGATGGGCCGCCTGGGCCGTGATCTTGTAGTGGCAGACATGGTTGCCCTTCAGATAGATGGAGTCGTTGGCTATCCAAAACTGGACGGGCAGGCTAGTCGCGTCGGGGAAGAAAATGCTGTCGCCGTTGGCCATAAAAGCCGTCTCGCCATCCTCATAGAGCCAAATGCCCTGCAAGAGTTTCTTGGCCTCTTGGTCCTCTTGCTTTCGCGTAGCCTCTCCGCCCTGGTTCTTGCAGGCAGCGAGCGAGAGGATGGCAAGCAACAAAAGAAAGAAACTTGATTTCTGCATGATAGAAGATACTTAGAAAGTCGCGTTTTAGTCGAAGAGCTCAGCTTCCTGCAGACTCTTGCCGTGGAGATCCTTCTCCGACGTGAGGACGTCCTTGGGGTCGATGGGCCATTGGATGGCGATGGTGGAATCGTCCCAACGGATGCTAGCCTCCTGCTGGGGGGCGTAGCCGTTGTCCACCTTGTAGGTGAAGACGGCCTCCTCGCTCAGGACAACGAATCCATGGGCGAATCCGCGCGGGATGAACAGTTGGCGCTTGTTGTCCTCGCTCAGTTCCACCGCCACATACTGTCCGAAGGTGGGCGAGCTGCGACGGATGTCCACGGCCACATCTACTACCGTGCCGCGTATGACGCGCACGAGCTTTGCCTGGCTATAGTCGCCCTTCTGATAGTGGAGACCACGCAGCACGCCATAGCTCGACTTCGACTCGTTGTCCTGCACAAATTCCACATGGTGGCCGATATGATCGTCAAACTCCTGCTGCTTCCATGCTTCGAAGAAGTAGCCGCGCGCGTCTTTGAACACTTTCGGCTCTATAATCCATACGCCCTCAATGGCCGTTTTGATGTATTCCATAACAATTGGATGCTTTTTATTTATTTGGCACAAAGGTAGTCATTTTCCCGCAAAGAATAGGTTAAAAACTTGGAAAACCTAAGGTCATTGCACAAAAAACCGTCGGACTCGTGAGGAGTCCGACGGTCAATCTCTCTTTTTAGTTCGAGCGATTACTTCACAGCGGGA
>ULUE01017761.1_pt1 | contig 12338 bp, 7 predicted proteins | sample 1958211 | NCBI WGS metagenome assembly ULUE01 (sample SAMEA4835752, study PRJEB28245) | human gut metagenome | biome: gut microbiome; material: fecal sample | place: Denmark | collected 2008 | reverse complement strand
TCCGCACCCAAAAAGTTGCATTTATAAGTTGAACTCAAGAGTGTTCTGAATAACATTAAAACTATCCTAAAACAGACTTATATTCCTCTATGTAGAGGGGGATGGCTAACCTCCACGCCAGTATTCCTCCGTACTAAAAACATCCTATCCTTATACGGACAGCCAGGCCAGAAAAGAACCGAGTAAAGAATATCTTATGCCGCTTTTTCTTAACTTTGCACCCGCTAACCCAAATGAAATATGATTTATCCACAGAATTTTGAACAGAAAATAGGATTTGACGAGATACGTACTTTATTGACGGGACACTGCCTGAGTACGCTTGGCATAGAGCGCGTCGTACAGATGAAATTCCTGACGGATTTGCATCTATTGCGCGAATTGCAAGAGCAGACACGGGAATTCCTGCGCATTCAGGAAGGAGAAGAGGACTTTCCGGAGCAGGACTTCTATGATGTACGCCCGGCCATCAAACGCATCAGAATAGAAGGTACTTATCTCGACGAAACGGAATTGTTCGACCTGAAACGCTCGCTTTGCACGATTATCAACATCGTACGGTTTCTTAATAAGGAAACCGAAGAATATAACGACACAGAAGAAAGACGCCCCGCCGACGATGCCTCCGTCCCCTATCCGGCTTTACGCCGCCTGACGCAAGGGGTCTCCGTCTACCCTCAATTGGTACACCGCATTGAAAACATACTCGACAAATACGGCAAAATCAAAGACTCGGCATCCGCCGAACTGTTGCGCATCCGCCGCGAACTTGTCGCTGCCGAAAGCGGAATCTCGCGCACACTGCACGCCATCTTGCGGAACGCGCAACAAGACGGCGTGGTGGACAAGGATGTCACTCCCACCATGCGCGACGGACGTCTGGTCATTCCTGTGGCACCGGCTTTAAAGCGTAAAATAAAAGGAATCGTCCACGATGAATCCTCCACAGGACGTACGGTCTTCATCGAACCGGCTGAAGTGGTGGAGGCAAACAACCGTATCCGCGAACTGGAAGGAGAAGAACGGCGTGAAATCATACGCATATTGCAAGAATTCACGGCTGAGGTCCGGCCTCATTATCAGGAAATACTGCAATCCTACGAGTTTTTGGCCGAAATAGACTTCATCCATGCCAAGGCCGGATTAGCCCACCAGTTCGATGCCACGACACCGGACATCAAAGGGGCGCCGCTGATAGACTGGACCATGGCCCGCCATCCCTTGCTATACCTGTCCCTGACCCGTCACGGGAAAAAAATCGTACCGCTCGACATCGAACTGAACGGACATCAGCGTATTCTCATCATCTCCGGTCCCAACGCGGGCGGAAAATCCGTATGCCTGAAGACCGTAGGCCTCATCCAATACATGTTGCAATGCGGACTTCCCGTTCCTATCGGGGAAAACTCACGCACCGGCATTTTCGGCAGTATCTTTATCGATATCGGGGACGAGCAGAGCATAGAGGACGACTTGAGCACCTATTCCAGCCATTTGCTCAACATGAAAAACATGATGAAAGCTTGCTGTGGCACCAGTCTTCTGCTCATCGACGAATTCGGAGGCGGCACGGAACCGCAAATCGGCGGCGCCATAGCCGAAGCCGTCCTGAAACGGTTCAACCAAAAAAAGACCTTCGGCATCATCACGACACACTACCAAAACCTGAAACACTTCGCCGAGGACCATGAGGGGGTAGTGAACGGGGCCATGCTCTACGACCGCCAACACATGCAGGCCCTGTTCCAACTGCAAATCGGCAATCCTGGCAGTTCTTTTGCCGTGGAAATCGCCCGCAAGATAGGTATTCCGGAGGAAGTAATAGCCGATGCTTCCGAGTTGGTGGGCAAAGAGTACATCAACGCGGACAAGTACCTGCAAGACATCGTAAGAGACAAGCGGTATTGGGAAAACAAACGGCAGAACATCCACCTCCGGGAAAAGGAAATGGAGAAGACCATAGCCCGTTACGAAACGGAAATCGCAGAGTTGCAACGCAGCCGGAAAGAAATCTTGCGCAAAGCCAAAGAAGATGCCGAACAACTGCTCCGGGAATCGAATGCCAAGATAGAGAACACCATTAAAACCATCAGGGAGGCTCAGGCTGAAAAAGAAAAGACCCGCAACGTACGCCAGGAATTGGATGAATTCAAAAAGACCTTGGACGACATCGAAAAGCAACACGAAGCGGACAAGATAGCCCGTAAAATGCAACAACTACAGGAACGGAAAAAAAGACAGGCCGAACGGAAAGAGAAAAAAGCATCCGAAGCCGCCATGCGGAAAGCGCAGCCCGATGCCTTGCTGCAAGCCGCGCAGGAAGCGGAGGTACGCAACCGTCCCCTGCAACCCGGTGAGACCGTACGCATCAAAGGGCAGACCACCGTAGGCACGATAGAGGAGATAGACGGAAAGAACGCCATCGTCACTTTCGGCATGATGCGCACCAACGTGAAACCGGAACGGTTGGAACGTGCCGCAGCCCCCGATCCCCCGGCACGGAACCAGGCCGCCACCTTCGTCAGCAAACAGACGCAAGACAGCATGTACGAGAAAAAACTGAATTTCAAGCAGGACATCGACGTACGGGGCATGAGGGGGGACGAAGCCATCCATGCCGTCACTTATTTCATCGACGATGCCATATTATTGGGAATATCCAGGGTACGCATCCTGCACGGAACGGGTTCGGGCATCTTACGCACGCTGATTCGCCAGTATCTGCACACGGTGCCCGGCGTAAAAGATTTCAAGGACGAGCACGTACAGTTCGGAGGGGCAGGCATCACCGTAGTGGACTTGGCCTGACTTCAGACCGGCAAATATACACTGTAAACCGAATTTACATGTTATTTTTCCAACGGGACAAGGACTAAATAGACCATTATTTATTACCTTTGTACCCAATTAAGTACATATTGCGACTTTTTAGACTTTAAGAAAAAGATTATGCTGGAGAGATTTTTAAGTCAAACGACGTTCACGTCGCAAGACGACTTCATCCAAAATTTCCATGTAAAAGTACCGGAGAACTTCAATTTCGGATACGATGTAGTAGATGCATGGGCCGCAGAAGCCCCAGACAAGATAGCCTTATGTTGGACGAACGACCACGGCGTACACCACGATTTCACTTTTTCCGAGTTGAAAGACTACACCGACCGCACGGCTTCTTATTTCCAATCGTTAGGCATCGGACACGGAGACATGGTCATGCTTATATTGAAACGCCGGTATGAATTTTGGTTCTCCATCATCGCCTTGCACAAGATTGGAGCTGTGGCTATCCCGGCCACCCATTTGCTGACCGGAAAAGACATTATCTACCGTAACAATGCCGCCGACATCAAAATGATTGTCTGTGCCGGCGAAGAAGTCATCCTGAACCACGTCAAAGACGCTCTCCCCTATTCACCCTCCGTCAAACACCTCGTCTCAGCCGGACCGATCGTGCCCCATGGTTTTGAAGACTTTCAGAAAGGCGTTTTAGGAGCCGCGCCGTTTGTCAAACCGGAACATCCCAACCGGAACGACGACATATCCCTGATGTATTTCACTTCGGGAACTACCGGTGAACCGAAGATGGTGGCTCATGATTTCACCTATCCGCTCGGACATATCGCGACCGGATGTTATTGGCATAACCTGCACGAAGACAGCCTGCATCTGACCGTGGCCGACACGGGATGGGGAAAGGCCGTGTGGGGAAAACTGTACGGCCAATGGATTGCCGGAGCTACGGTTTTCGTATACGACCATGAAAAGTTCCATCCGGCCGACATCCTGCAAATGATACAAAATTATCATATCACATCGCTCTGCGCTCCTCCCACCGTCTTCCGCTTCCTGATTCGGGAGGATCTGACGCATTACGACCTTTCTTCCCTGCAATACTGCACGATCGCAGGCGAGGCACTGAACCCGGCCGTATACGAAACCTTCCGCAAGTTGACCGGCATCAAACTGATGGAAGGCTTCGGACAGACGGAAACGACCCTGACCATCGCCACTTTCCCCTGGATGGAACCCAAACCGGGTTCCATGGGAGTGCCCAATCCGGAATACGTGGTAGACTTGCTCAAGACAGACGGTACGTCGGCCGCACCGGGCGAGCAGGGTCAGATAGTCATCCGTACCTCCCAGGGCAAACCATTGGGATTGTTCAAGGAATACTACCGTAACCCGGATCTCACCCGTGAAGTATGGCATGACGGTATATATTATACAGGAGACGTAGCCTGGAAAGACGAAGACGGTTATTTCTGGTTTGTAGGACGGGTAGACGATGTCATCAAAAGTTCCGGCTACCGCATCGGCCCCTTCGAGGTGGAGAGCGCATTGATGACGCATCCTGCCGTAGTGGAATGCGCCATCACAGGCGTACCCGACGAAATTCGCGGACAAATCGTAAAAGCTACCATCGTATTGGCAAAAGACTATAAGGATGTAGACAAAGAACATTTGGTCAAGACCCTGCAAAACCACGTCAAGCAAGTCACTGCACCTTATAAATACCCGAGAGTCATCGAGTTTGTAGACGAACTGCCCAAAACCATCAGTGGAAAAATCCGAAGGGTGGAAATCCGCAACAAAGACAATCAGAAATCTTAATCACAGACTGCTCATACAGTCTGATTTTATACTTTTAAATTATGAAACAAAAAATTCTATTGCTGTCATTCCTGTTTCTCAGCCTGATAGGGTATGCACAACCCATCGACTGGAACAAGAAACTTCCGGCAGACCCGAATGTCCTGATCGGCAAGCTACCGAACGGTATCACCTATTACCTCCGGCATAACGAAGAACCCAAAGACCGGGCCAGTTTCTTCATCATCCGCAATGCAGGCGCATTGCTTGAGAATGACGATCAGGACGGCTTGGCCCACTTCTTGGAACACATGGCCTTTAACGGCAGTAAGAACTTCCCGGGCAACAGCATGATTTCCACACTCGAACGTCATGGAATCTCTTTCGGTGGAAACCTGAATGCCTACACCACACAGAACGAAACGGTTTATAACATCAGCGATGTGCCGATGGCAGACGAAAGCCTGACGGACACGTGCCTGCTTATTCTGCACGACTGGTCTTATTACCTGACCCTCGACCCGAAAGACATCGACGAGGAACGTGGGGTCATCACCGAGGAGTGGCGTACGCGCAACAACAGCGCAACCCGTATCTATAACCAGAAAAGACCTGTACTCTACAAAGGCTCGAAATATGCCGAGCGCGATGTCATCGGCGACATGGATGTCATCCGGACGTTCAAGCCCGAAACCTTGCGCGACTTTTACCACAAATGGTACCGCACGGACTTGGAAGCCATTGCTATCGTAGGAGACTTCGACATCAAAAATATGGAGGAAAAGATAAAGAAAGTCTTTTCGTCCATTCCCGTTATCCCTAATCCGGAACCACGTCCGTTTTTTGAAATTCCTTCCCATGACGAAACTTATTTCTGTCTGGCCACCGACAAGGAAGCCACTTCGTCCAACGTACAGGTTATCCGTATCTTCCGCGACAAAGAATACGACGGCAAAGGATATGCCACGTACCAGGACGTGAAAAACGGTCTGATGATCGGCTTTTACAACAGTATGGTGGGTGAACGTATCGGAGAGATTATTCAACGCGGACAAGCCCCTTACGTAAAAGCTTCGGTCGGCTTTTTCGGTATGGTAAAAGGATACTATGCTTATTCCGTCAGTGCTACAGCCAAACCGAATCAGGAAAGAGAAGCGCTTATCGGAGCCTTAGAGGAGCACGAACGTATATTCCAGCATGGGTTCACCGAAGATGAACTGAACCGTGCGAAAGCCAATATGCTGACCAGCCTCGAATCCATGGTGAAAGACAAGGACAAAACATCCAATGACACCTATGCTGAAGAAATGCAATCCCATTTCTTAGGCAATGAAGCCATCATCAACATAGAGGATTATGCCGAGGCAGTCAAGGAAATCCTTCCGACCATCACGGCAGAAGAAGTTTCCGAACAAGCCAAAAGATGGTGGAAGACAGACAACCGTACCATCGTCATCAGCGGCCCAAGCGAAGGCGTCACACACCTGACGGAACAAGAGGCTCGGGACATCCTTGCCGAAATGGAAGGAAAGGAAGTCTCTGCATACGAAGACAATAGCGTAAAAGGCAATCTCATCGAAAAAGAACCCACAGCCGGAACGATCACAAAAGTGAAGGAACTGCCGCAATTCCAAGCCGAAGAATGGACTTTAAGCAACGGGGCAAAAGTAATCTACCGCAAGGCCGATTATGAAAAAGACGAAGTGGCACTGGCCGCTTACAGTCCCGGTGGTTCTTCTTTATATACGGATGTCAATTTCCTTCCTGCGGCATCCAATGCCGGACAATTTGCTTCGAACTACGGTTTGGGTACCTACGACGAAATCGCATTGGGCAAGCTGCTGACAGGTAAAAAGGCCGGATGTGAGGTTTCTATCAGCGGATTGTATGAGAACGTCAACGGAAGTTCTACGCCCAAAGACTTCGAAACGATGATGCAACTGATGTACCTCCGTTTTATGGAACCTCGCTTCGATACACTGGCACATAAAGTCATCATCGAACGCAACCATATCTATGCCAAGCAGATTGCCGGGCAACCGCAGACCATCATGCGCGATTCTCTCTCATTGATTTCCGCCAACTACAGTCCGCGCGTACAATTGTTCAACGACGCATACGTAGACCGGTTGACGCTCGACCGTATCGAAAAGGCTTACCGTGACCGTATCTGCGATGCCAGCGATTTTACTTTCTTCATCGTCGGAAACGTGGACAAAGACACGGCGCGGGTCATGGCTCAGAAATACATCGGTTCTCTCCCCTCCCTCTACCGGAATGAGAAGTGGGTGGACCGTCAGGTCAGGGCACCGAAAGGCAAGGTGGAAAAGAACATAGAAATTCCGTTGGAAGTTCCGAAGTCCACAGTCATAGTCCTGTTCAACAGGGAAATGAAGTACACCTTGAAAGAGGCTTATACCATCAACATACTGGGCAATATCCTCACCAACCGCTACACCAAGACCATCCGCGAAGAACAAGGCGGAACCTACGGCGTAGGGGTAAGCGGCTCAGCCTCACGCGAACCATACAACAATTATAATATGTATATGACCTTCGAATGTGACCCTGAAAAGGCGAATGAACTGAAACCCTTGCTTTATAAGGAAGTGGACAATATCATCCGTGAGGGGGTTACGGAAGAAGAGCTCAGCAAAGTGGTCAAGAACACGCTGAAAGAGGCAGAACAAAGCAAACAGCACAATGCTTATTGGCTGACCACCTTAGTTACATATTATAAGACCGGAGTGAACCTGAACGACCCGAAAAACATGGAAACCCTTGTGGCTTCCATCCAACCGAAGGACGTGCAGAAATTCGCCAAGAAATTCTTCAAGGATGCGGATGTCATCGACCTGATATTCTCACCGCAACAGAAATAAACAAGAATGGGAGGAACGCAAGACAAGCTTTCCTCCCATTTTTTAATTACACGTTTCCCCTCCCCGGAGTTTTTCAGAAAAGCCCTTTCATCCTTCAGGCCATAGGCCAACTACCTCTCACATAATATATTATGGAATGAAAGATAGGAAACTCATCTTTCAGTTTCCTTTCATTGTAGAGACCCATAAAAAGTTCTGCGCCAAACGATTTTTCAGTCTCAGCCGAACGATTTTCAAATCTCAGGCGAATGATTTCCCAATCTCTGGCGAACGGAATGAAATGTGACTGAAAGATACCTGAAACATCCTTCAGCTTGTAACATCAATATTATGAGAGAATTACCATACAGCCTGAAAGATGAAGGATATTTTTGTAAAATCCCTGTGTAGGGGATGTTCCCACAAAGTTTTTACGCCCCTATCAAAACACTGCAAAAAACGTTTGATTTAAATTAACGTAATTCCGATACAACTTTGCCGACAACAGAAGCCTGATATTCCCCTTCCACAAGTTGTCGTGACAACACCGGTTAAAAATATATGTATCCGGTTTATCTCTTACTAAGAGAGCGATTTTCGACTGCTAAAATAGGTAAAAGGAAGCAAATGAACAAGTTTCTTTTGTTAAAAATCACTTTTTTTTAAAATGAATAACAAAATATGCAAACCTTTTACAAAACATTTTCCAATAATAATAACTGTAACATAAGGAGTTACGTAGTCTGTACGCTCTCTTAGTAAGAGATAGACCTTGTAAAAGGCTAAAAAAGTGTTGATAACCGAATTGTACGATATTGTTTGAATGCAAAAGTTGATCATTAGGACACTCTTGATGTGGGTTTGTTTGACACCCGCTATTTTTTACGGGCAAGCCTTATCCGGAACAAAGGACATAAGACATGACACCGTGCCCTTTCTTAAACGTTGGTCTATCATGACCAACGCCGTGGACTGGGTAGTAGCCACTCCGAACCTCGGAGTGGAGTTTGACTTGGCTGGCAATGAAAAGACCCATTTCTCTATACTTATGAACGGCAAATATAATTGGAATACCCACCATTCCATACAGCCGCGCATCGTGTACAACGTGGCGGCCGGGAGTGTGGAAGCCCGGAAGTATTGGCGTACGGGTGGCTCCATCAGAGGGGCCATGGAACGCTACACGAAAGATAACCGCGACACCACCATCTCCCTGCCGCTCTGGGGCTTCAGGCGTTTCAGGCGCAACGTGCTCTCGGGACGTACCTTCATGAATCCTCGGGTTTGGCGTGCCTACTACGTGGGCGTGTATGCCGGTTATGAGAAATACACCATCAGCCTAGGACGGAAAGGCAAACAGGGCGACAGTTATAACTTCGGTTTCACCGGGGGATGGAGTGTTCCCCTTTATCCTTTCAAGGATGGCCGAAGCGTAGACTTGGACTTAGGCTTGGCCGTCGGTACCAAAATGACGGCGTACGACAAATTCGGCTATGACGAAGAATACGGATGTTACACTTACCAAGGTTCGAAGGGACGGCATATCGTACCTTTTCCGGTCGTACAGGACATACATCTTTCATTCGTCTTTCGCTTCCGCTCTATCGGAAAGAAGGTACAGGGAGGTGCCGAACGTTACGATGAATGGGATACCCGGCAAAAAGAAAAACGCAACGAACGCTCACGCGTACGGCAACGCAATTGGGAAATCCGCGATTCCATGTACAAGGTGCGCCGCAAAGAAGCGGAAGCTGAGAAATTCTCACGCGACTCGCTCCGCCGCACACTGGAGCTGAACGACTCATTAGAAGATGTAGCAAAGGAGAAGGCCAAGGCTGAAGAAAAAGCCAAGGCAGAGGCCGGGGAGAAGGGCAAGTCCCGCCGTAAGAGGAAAGGAAAGAAAACGGAAGGGGAAGAACAAGTGACGGCTACGCCCCAAGCCGCAACGGGCAACGGCACCTCCGAAACACCATCCGGAAGCGCCAAGGCCGACACGCCCGAAGACACTGGCGACAAGAAGAAAGCAAGCCGGAAAGAAAAAAGACGTAAGAAGAAAAATAAAGAATCCAAAGAAGAAGAACCCGTGGAAACCTATTTTCACATAAAAGGCAAACCATCCGGCGGATATCGGGCCGACAAAGGAAGACTACGGCACAGTATCCCCGAGGAAACAAGAAAGGAGGGACGCGTATGAAACCATGTAGCAGTCTGATTGCCGTACTCCCGCTCCTCTGCGCCATGGCTTCATGTACAGAAGTGGACTTATGCCAGGCAGAACACCCTCACCGTTCTTTCATGGATTTCCGTTTCCATTGGAAAGAGGAATACCAAGGAAACCGTCCCGACAGCATGGGAGTAATAGCCGTGCGTCCGGTCAACATATTGCGGTATGAATTCCGGATAACCGCTGAGGAAAGCCACAACAACGGCATCCTCATGCAGCCCGAAACGGAAAGACAGCCTTCGGCCGACACATTGGCTCCGGCCGGAACGCACAACCTATGGGTACGCAGTGGTGAATATAACTTCGCCACATTCGGATGGGATGAAGGTGAACTGGTGGATGCCACCGACATCGTGGACGCGCAAGGCGACGCGGCCACATTGGGAAGCGGCCTGACCCCACTCTACCTTACCTACCGCCACTACCCCGTGAACGATCCGAAAGTGGCGGGGGCGTATGGTGAATGGAAGGATTACAACGCTTACTCCGACTTCATCTCCAGTGAGGGTGTCCCCGTGTTCTATGCCCGGGTAGACCATGTGTCCGTCCCTTTGGCCCAAGAAGGGACAGGCCAGGTGGTAGTGGACTTCACGCCCGAACCGCTCACACAGGACGTGTCGTTCGTATTCCACATCGAAAAGACGGCAGACGTGGTAGTGGACAGCCTTACGGCCGAAATCTCCGGCATACCATCCACCATGGAACTGACCACGGGACTGATTCTGGCCCAAAAGACCTACAAACTGTTGTTCAGGCCGACATACGCCGCCCTGCCTTCAGCGGCCGACAGCGCCTCGGCGGAAACGTTGCGCTGTGAAGCCTCCGTCAACATTCCCGGTATCGTACGGAGCCATACCGAAGACATGGTCACGGGGCCGGGCATCCTGCAAATCGCCATTTACACCCACTACGACTACGAAGAGGAAGGAACGCAAAGGAAAGCAGCCAAAGTGTTCCATGCTGGCATCAACCTCTACCATACCTTGAAAGAGCGCAAGTCGCTGCAATGGGACGAAGAGGAAAACGGCTACCGGCAAGCCAGCCGAAGCATCACAGTGGAAATCGGCTCACCACTGAATATCGACAAAGACGGTATCCTGAACGGTGGCAGCACCTCGACCGGACTGGACCAATGGATACCCGGCGAAACGTTTGAAATTGAAGTGTGAAACGTATGAAGAGGAAAAGCAAACATACTGAAATGAAAAGATACATCGCAGGAATAGGTTTGTGCTGCGCGCTCGCAGCCTGCAACGAATCCTACCCCGGACTGTATGCGCCCGTCTACGACGCAGACAACCCGAACCCGGAAATGACGGCGGACAGTATCCCCGTCACCCTGTCGCTCACCGACCCGGCCTATGCCTTAGTGACGGGTAAACGGGGCCAAGGATCTTTCGGCTTTTGGGACGACGAAGAGGAACGTGCCCAATGGATGGCAGCGGAATTCGGCGTCTACGCATTCCTGACGCGCAACCATGTGTACGACGGAACTCCTGACCTCACAGCCGACGAAACTTCCACTGGGGGAGGTGCGCCCCTTTGCCTGGTAAACGACCGCAAAGCACGGATTTCAGCCGCCTGCGAACTGTTATGGGCCGACGGCGAGCCGCCGTATTACAGCGCGGTTTACCCGGAGCATAAATACAATTTCTTCCTTTATTATAAAGGAGATGCAGAAGAATATGCCCCGGAACAACGAACACAAGGCAGCATCACCAAGTTCTTCCGGATTGACGGCACACAAGACCTGATTTCGGCATACGCCCGTCCCGGTACAGAAGATGCCGAAAGGCTGCCGGACAATGATGAAACCAAATATCTCATGAATCATGCCGGGGATTTGGTATACAGCACGAAAAGTGCACGCCTGCACGTCGAACCGCACCTCCGCGTGAAGCACGAACTAGCACAAGTCAACTTCAAGGTGCAGGCGTTCGACGACCTGGCCGCCCAAGGGCGCGAGATACGCATACAGGCCGTGGCTTTAGTCATCCCCACGAAGGCGCAATTCACCGTGGCCGCCGACTGGGCGGGGGTGTCCCATGACTGGACGGACGAGACCAACGTTCCCCCGACGGGCATCGTATGGGAAACAGAACGCGACACGGTTTACCTGCCCCACGAAAACACACCGGAGGAGTTCGGCTCGACCTACCAGATGGAAAATGCCATGTTCAACCCCGAACCGGGCGTGAGCGACCCTAAGGCCGAACCCATGAAAATAGGAACGCAACTGCTCGTCCCGCCGGTAGACGAAATGGGCGTAATCATACACTACCGCCTCATCACCACACGCCCGGATGACCTCATTCCGTCGGGCTCGTTGTTCACGGCGCGTTATGCCAACCTGCACTTCGAAGGCGGCTTCCAAGCCGGCAAACAGCACGAAGTGCTGCTGAAAGTTTACGGACCGCAAAGGGTGGATCTCGAAATAGACGGCCTCCCGGGGTGGATTGACGGAGGCGATGTCGAAATCCCGGAATAAGGAAAAAGGCAGAAGACACAATTTTGTGTAGTTTTATATATTGTTTAATTTAAATTTATCGTAAGATGAAAAAGTTATTTTTTGCTTCAGCCTTAGTGGCTGGTATGGGCATGTGGAGCGGATGCTCCAATGACGATGTGGTCGCCACAGGCGGCAACGTACCCGGAAGCGCAAA
>ULUE01031089.1_pt1 | contig 12358 bp, 9 predicted proteins | sample 1958211 | NCBI WGS metagenome assembly ULUE01 (sample SAMEA4835752, study PRJEB28245) | human gut metagenome | biome: gut microbiome; material: fecal sample | place: Denmark | collected 2008 | reverse complement strand
CGTGGCACGCAAGTGGCTCAGTACCGAGCTCGGCATTACGATTCGCGCGCGCGTTTCCTCAATCGGTACGGTGAAGCTTCCCCTGGAAAACTGGGATGAAGTCGACAACAATCCGTTTTTTGCCGCCAATGTCAGCAATATTGCCGAGGTCGAAACTTATCTCGGCAAGATACGAAAAGAGGGAAACAGCATCGGCGCCACGGTCGAATTCGAGGCCGTGGGAGTGCCGGCGGGCCTCGGCAGTCCTCTCTACGATCGGCTCGATGCTCGGCTTGCCTATGCCTTGATGGGAATCAACGCCGTCAAGGCCGTCGAAATCGGCAACGGGTTTGAGGCGGCAACGCTCACGGGAGCTGAAGGTAACGACCAGATGACCGCGCAGGGGTTTGCGAGCAACAATGCGGGCGGCATTTTAGGCGGCATCTCAAGCGGCGCGCCGATCACCGGTCGTATTGCCATTAAGGCGACACCTTCGATTCTGACGCCCTTAAAGAGTTTGGATATCGAGGGCAACGAAATCGAAGTGGTCACCAAAGGCAGACACGACCCTGGCGTGGGCATCCGTGCCGTGCCTGTGGTGGAGGCTGCCATTGCCTTGGTGCTGATGGACGCAGCCCTGGTGCAGCGCGCTCAGTGCGGAAATTTGGGTATTCGTCCGGAAGAGTTGTTCCGTTAACAAGGATCCGGGCAAGCAAACGCCGACCGTAGAGGTGCCAACGGTCGGCGTTTTTGCGTCAATCGAACGCTTAAGAAGCGGCAGCGACCGACGTTTGCATGGACGCCTGCCAGCGGTGGTAGCGGGCGTTGGAGGCTGTGGGCAGGAGGCTTCCGACAACCATGGCGCTGCCGGCGGCAAGGAAGCCGCCCAACACCGACGGGAAGACTTCTCCGAGCGGCGTGAAGGTGAGTACGGCCCAGACGGAGCCGCCCACAAAGATCGACATCCATGCACCCTGCGTCGTGGCACGCTTCCAGTAGAGACCCATCACGAGCGGCCAGAAGGCGCCGACGACCGGGAACTGGTAGGCCATGGCCACCATGTCGTAGATGGCGGTACCTTCAAACCAGAGGCTGTAGGTAAGCACGGCCACCGCAAAGAACACCAGGGTCATGCGCATATAGGGAAGCTCGCGGCCTTCAATGCGCACGAAATTGCGCAGAACGTTTTCGACGAACGTCGTGGCCGGGGCAAGCATCGTGGCCGAAGCCGTCGACATGACCGCGCTCAGGACGGCGCCGAAGAAGAGCACGCGCAGCCACCAGGGCATGTAGTCGCGAATGAGCGTGGGCAGCAGTCGCTGCGGATCGGTCGTCAGAAGCGTTTCACCCACGCCCGGCATGGCGAGCACCGCCGCGCACACGATGAACATCGGCACGAATGCAAAGAGGATGTAGAACATGCCGCCGAGGATCGGACCGCGCACGGCCGTCTTGGCGTCACGCGCACTCATCACGCGCTGGAAGACGTCTTGCTGCGGAATCGAGCCGATCATCATCGTGATTGCAGCCGAGATCCAGAAGAGCCAACCGTTGAGGCTCATTTCCGGCCAGGGGTTAAAGAGATCGCGCGAAGCGGCGAAGGTCACCACCTGCCCGAAACCGCCCGCCATGTCGCTTGCGCAAACCGCCACGGCGATGAGACCTGCCACGATGATGATCATCTGGAAGAAGTCGGTCACGGCTACTGACCACATGCCGCCGTACACGGTGTAGAAGAGCACCACGAACGTGCCGATGGTCATGCCGAGCGAAACGCTCACGGCGCCTTCGGTGACGAGATTGAGCACCAGACCGAGCGCGGCGACCTGAGCGCCTACCCAACCCAGATAGGACAAAATGATGAAAATGGCGCAGGCAAGCTCAATCTTCTTTCCATAGCGCTTGCGATAGAAGTCGCCGATGGTCAGAAGGTCCATCTTGTAGAGCTTGCGGGCAAAGAACATGCCCACCAGAATGAGCGCCATTCCGGAGCCGAACGGTTCTTCGATGACTCCGGCAATGCCGCCTTCGATGAAGCGACCCGGAAGACCGAGCACGGTTTCGCTGCCAAACCAGGTGGCAAAGGTGGCCGTGATCACCATAGCCAACGGAAGAGAACGCCCTGCCAATGCATAATCGGCGGTATTGCGTACGCGGCGAGCCGCCCACAACCCGATTCCGATCGAAACCAGCATGTACATGCAAACCAGTACGATCAGCTGCGTCATCGCACCTCTCCTTAAAAAAGCGAAACGACGAAGGATTTGTAGAGTAGCTGCAACCATCCGCGGTTTGCGTTGCCAGTGTGTTTCGGCCGCTTCGTTTTTTGCAGTGCGCGCAGTATATGGATGCACGAGGAAAAATGGGGCGCACGAAGAAAAAAATTTTTCCTCAAATGCGCCCGGAGTTAATCGAGATCAAACTTTGCCATTTTGAGATAGGTAAAAGTACCTAAAAATCGCGGGTTTTGAGTCCAAAAGGTGTTGCAAAAAGTTCTCAGGTAAAAATGCCCATAAATCCTTGAAAGGCAAGGAAAATTCGAAAGACCTCAATCGCAGGAAAAAGATGACCGCCGAAAAAAAAACGCTTTGCGAAAAACGAGTCTCGCAAAGCGGTTTCGAGTGCCGAAAAGGCAGGAATTAAGCCATGAACTTCGGATCGGTTTCGATCTGGGTCAGGGGGCCCTCTTCGATGACTTCAAGCACGGGGCGCGGGCGGCCGGCCACCGGCTTGGCTTCGTAGGAAAGCGGCGTCACAAGCGCGGCATCCGTTTCGACCTGTTCAAGACCAGCCTTGGCGAGATTCTCAGAGAGATTCTTGGCAATGTCAGCAATGGCTTCAACTTCAGCTTTGACCGCTGGAACCGTTTCTACGGTAGCGGCGTCGCTTGCTGCAGTCTCAACGGCCGGAACTTTGGAAACAACCTCCGGTGCTTTTTCGACCGAAATATCGACGACCTTTTCTTCGATCGGGTTTTCGACCGGAGCGGGAGTCGGGGTCGGTTCAGCGGACGGCACTGCTTGGTCCGGTTCGACTGCGGTTGCCGTGGTGGTCACGACCGCGGTCTCGGCGGCATCGCTGTCGGCATCGGTAAGCGATACGGTGTCGAGGTTCTTCGTCGGACGGCGGCGACGGCGCGGACGGCGGCGACGGCTTTCGCTTTCGATCACGGTTGTGTCATCGGACTCGGGCGCGTCGGATTTCTCTTCCTGTTCTACACGAAGGATTTCTTCGTGCATTTCAAGCAGCGCATCGGGTACCGGCGGCAGCTCGTCGGTTACGGCACCGGCACGGATCGCTTCGAAGGATGCTTCGATCGGTTCGTCCGTTTCGGGGCGCGGCTGACGCGGTTTACGGCTGCGGCGCGGCTTGACTTCACGTTCGGCTTGAGCAGACGTTTCGGGAGCGGCAGTTTGCGTCGCAATGCTTTCAACCGATGTTTCCGTCGTCGGCTCGAGCGTTTCAACCGTTTCAACGGCAACGGATTGCGCTTTGTCTTCCACGGGAGCGGCAACGGCTTCCTGCTCGACGGCGGTCACCGGTGTGGCGTCCTTGGCGGACATTTCTTCGCGGCGCGGCTTGCGGCCACGGCGGGAACGGCGTTCTTCGCTGCGGGCTTCTTCAGCGGCGACCGCTGACGTTGTGACTTCGGTCGTCTGGACTTCTTCGGCGGCCAGTTGTGTCTTGAGCTGTTCGCGCTTGGCGCGGCGCTGTTCGCTGCGGGCCTTGTTGCGTTCACGCGGATCGCGGGAAGCCTTTTCCTCACGAGCCTGACGTTCGCGCTCTCTGAACTCCTTGATTTCCTTGCCTTTGCCGGAGCGACGCGGTTTGCGCTTACGATCGCTCTTGAGCTCTTCCTTGGCTTCTTCCTTCTTGGGTTCGGCAGTTTCACCGCCAATGCCGAAGAAGGCCATCAACTTGGCAAAGAATCCCTTTTCTTCTCGGGCCTCGGTCTTGGCCGGAGCCGCAGCGGCGGGCTTTTGCTCTTCGCGCGGCGTATGCGTGGGTGCTACGTCGCGCGGCAGGATGTTCTTGATCACGGGAACCTGCTTGGGACGCTGCTGCTCTTCCTTTTCACGGGCGGACTTGAGCGCATAGGGGTCATCGGCGATCGGCGAGAGATCTTCGGCGCGCTTGTAGCTTGCGAGATCGTCGTCGAGCCGTTCGTCATCAAGACGCAGACGTTCGATGTGGTAGTGCGGCGTCTCGAGGGAAATGTTCGGAATGAGGACCACGGGCACCTTGAAGCGCTGTTCGATCTTGGCGATTTCGCCGCGCTTTTCGTTGAGCACGTAGGTGGCCACATCCACGGGGACCTGAGCGTGCAGAGCTCCCGTACCTTCCTTGGCGGCTTCCTCCTGCAGGATGCGAAGCACCTGGATGGCGCAACTTTCGGTGTCGCGGATGACGCCGACGCCGTTGCAGCGCGGGCAGGTGACGTGGTTGCCTTCGGAGAGCGACGGACGCAGTCTCTGTCGCGAGAGTTCCATCAGGCCGAAGCGGCTGATGCGACCGGTCTGAACGCGAGCGCGGTCGGGACGGATCGCTTCCTTGAGACGTTGTTCGATCTGGCGCTGGTTCTTGGGTTCGGCCATGTCGATGAAGTCGATCACGATCAGACCGCCCAAGTCGCGCAGACGCATCTGACGGGCGACTTCGTCGGCCGCTTCCATGTTGGTGCGAAGCGCGGTTTCTTCAATGTCGGCACCGCGAGTGGCACGAGCTGAGTTCACGTCGACAGCCACCAGAGCTTCGGTGTGATCGATCACGATAGCGCCGCCCGAGGGCAGGGGCACGGTACGGGAATAGGCCGATTCGATCTGGTGTTCGATCTGGAAACGCGAGAAAAGCGGCGTTTCCTCACGGTAGCGCTTCACTCGGCCGACCAGATCGGGCATGACGTGCGCCATGAACTGGCGGGCCTGATCGTAGATGTCGTCCGTGTCGACGAGAATTTCGCCGATGTCGGGCTGGAAGTAGTCGCGGATGGCGCGGATGACCAGGTTGCTTTCCTCAACGATGAGGAAGGGAGCCGGATTGGCGCGGCGCAGCGGCTTGCCGTCGCGCACCGATTCGGTGGTGTAGTGCGTCACGGTTCGGCCGCGGTCGTTTTCGCTGTATTCGTACTGCGGTACGGCGGCTTCCGAGATGGCGCTCCAGAGCTTCAAAAGGTAGTTCAAGTCCCACTGAAGCTCTTCGACCGAGCGGCCGATGCCGGCGGTGCGGGCGATCGTGCTCATGCCCGAGGGCAGATCGAGCTGATCCATGGCTTCGCGCAGTTCCTGGCGTTCTTCACCTTCGATGCGACGGGAAACACCGCCTCCGCGCGGGTTGTTGGGCATCAGAACGAGGTAGCGGCCGGCGAGGCTGATGAAGGTGGTGAGTGCTGCACCCTTGTTGCCGCGTTCTTCCTTTTCAACCTGAACGATGAGTTCCTGACCTTCGGTGAGCGCTTCGCGGATGGTGGCGGTGCGAACGTCGACGCCTTCCTTGAAGTAGGCGCGGGAGACTTCCTTGAAGGGGAGAAAGCCGTGGCGTTCTTCACCGTAGTTGACGAAGCAGGCTTCGAGCGAAGGTTCGATACGGGTGATGATGCCCTTGTAGATATTGGATTTGCGCTGTTCGCGGCCGGCAACTTCGATGTCGATATCGATGAGTTTCTGGCCGTCGACGATCGCCACGCGGGTTTCTTCGGCGTGGGTCGCGTTAAATAGCATGCGTTTCAATTTTCACACTCCGTTGCTGACGGTGTTACTGACGCGAACAACCGTCCGGGCGGGCGCGTGCCAACACGGGCGTTTTGTGAGACGGATGCAAACGGGCAAGGCGGGATGGGAACCTTAGTCAAAGTCCCCGGACTTCTTTATGACGCGCACGACAAGGAGGCGCGAACCCCTGAGGCGGGATCCGAGCCGCGTGGCGGACAAAAGAAGTGAAGACGCACGGATTGTGTCGGTCTGCTGCGTTTGGCAGCCGGACGCGATGGGGAGAGCACGCGGGCGGACAGTGACAGCGCCTCATTCGCCTCGGCTTCGGCCGCGGCGACAGCTCGATCCCTCACAAAACCGGTTGGTCCTTTGGTGTTTCGGCGCGCAAAAACAGCCTCGCATGTCCCGAAAACGGGGGCAAGAAGCGAAAGCATCAATCGAACACAAAGCTCGCAGCGCACGACCCAAAAATCCTTACTCGTTTGAAGTCTTTCAAAACTTCACGTATCGGCAGACGTCTTGTACAAAGACGCCTTGCCCTGCTTTCGAATGTTCGGACTCATCGAAAAGGTTCGCGTGCCTCGATCAGGAGCTCGCACCCGATTATTCGTTCAATCGTTCCCCGGGGTCTTTGCTGTGATTCAGCTCGCCGGGGCGGGGCAGCTCGACTGGTCTGCAACGCCCAACCCGTCTTGCGACGCAAGTCCGAGTTTTCGAAAGCGCATTAAAAAATCAGTACCGGCGTCAATCCTCGCTTCAAGCGTGACAGACGCCCCAAACGTTAGAAATATGCGTCAACATACTTCAAACGGCATCAAAAGCGCGGGCTTTCGGCCTTAAAATGTGCAGACCTGAAAGCTTCGGCGCCTATAAATTCGCTGCGCAGAAAGTGCCCTGCACTTCAACTGCACCGCGCAAGGCGCAAGTATAACTTTAATTGCGCCGCAATGCCGTGATGGTTGCGGTTGGAAATACAAAAGCACAATGGCTGAACTTGCAAACACCGCCGCACGTACTGTGACGGTTATCGACGAGTCCGAAGTCCGGGACTTCAATCGCGTCAACTATGTTCGGGTCTCAGAGCGTAGCGACGGACAGCGGCTTGACAACTTTCTGATGCGTGTTTTAAAAGGCGTTCCAAAGAGCCACATATACCGCATCGTGAGAAACGGAGAAGTGCGTATCAACAAAAAGCGCGCCGAATGCCAGACAAAGATTGCGCTCGACGACGAAATCCGCATTCCGCCGGTGCGCACAGCCGTCATGGATGAAGCGGCGGCTCCTTCCGTCAAGCCTCTTGCTGCCGACGAACTCCCGATTCTGCGTGAAGACCGAGATCTCATCATTGTGAACAAACCTTCCGGTCTGGCCTGTCACGGCGGCTCCGGCGTGGCCTTCGGTCTGATCGAGCGCTTGAGAGCGTCTCGTCCCGAATGCAAGTTCCTGGAGCTGGCGCATCGGCTCGACCGAGATACTTCCGGAGTACTGATCGTCTGCAAAACCCGCAAGGCGCTCGTTCGTCTGCACGAAATGCAGCGGCAAGGCGAAATCGAAAAGCGCTACCGTCTGCTGGTACAGGGCGATTGGGTCAATCAGCGCGAGCACGTGCGTGCGCCGCTCACCAAATACACGCTTGCAAGCGGGGAACGGCGCGTGCGCGTTGACGAGGAAAACGGCCTTCGCTCGCATACGATCTTTACGCTCATCAAGCGCTATGGTGACGTTTCGTACCTCGAAGCTGAACTCAAGACCGGTCGCACGCACCAGATTCGAGTGCATGCCGCAAGCGTCGGGCATCCTCTCGTGGGCGACGCCAAATACGGCGACTATGCATTTAACGAAGCGGTGAGAAAGGGGGCGCTCGGGCTTCCCTTCGGGCGCCTTTTCCTTCACGCCGAGCGGCTCAAGTTCACGCATCCGGTGACGAAAGAACCCATGGTGGTGATTGCGCCGCTTGAAGCCTCGCTCAAAGCCTTGATCGACAACTTGAACGACCGGCAATGACCATGCAGTCCAAAAACTACCAGCTCTACGTCTTTGATTGGGACGGCACCGTGATGGATACGACCGGACTCATTGCCCGCGGCATGCAGCAGGCCTGCGTGACACTTGGTTATCCGCAGCCCGATCTTGATGCATGCCGCGAAACCATCGGCCTGCCTTTTGCCGAGTCGTTTGCCAGAGTGGCGCCCGGATTCCGATACGAGCAGCTCGACGAGTTTCTGACTGCGTACCGCAACTGGTATTTGCAGCGCGAGGCTCAGGTTGACGTCATGGCGGGTTTGGAGGATCTCTTTGACCGTATGACGAAGAATGGCCTGCGTCTTGCAGTGGCAACCGGCAAGTCTCGGGCGGGGCTTATTCGCGTGTTTGAACGCACGGGCTTAGAGAAATACTTTGAAGCGACGGTTACCGCAGACGAAAGTTTCCCGAAACCCAACCCGGCAATGTTGGAAAAACTATCGGACGAAACGGGGGTGGACGTGCGCGAGATGGTGATGATCGGCGACTCGATTCACGATCTGCAGCTCGCACAAAACGCGCGATGCGACGCGGTTGCCGTAACCTGGGGTGCCGCACGTCTGCCGGAACTTCAGTCGTATCCGGCCGTGGCGTACGTCTCTGACGTCAAGGAATTGATTTGCGCCCTGAGCCTCTCGTATCTCTACGAGGAAAGCCAAAGCGCGTAACGCTCAGCGTTTGGCTGGGTGGCGCGGCGTGTAAGCCCTCACCGGCTTGTGCGGCGTCTTTTTGTGCCCTGCGCTCTTGAGAACCTTCACAAAAGTGGCTTGCACGGCAAACACCGTAGGCAGCTTGGGCAATTCATAGCCCTTTTGTTGCCACTCGCGCGCGGTAAGCGTTTCGATTCGCTCTTCGCGGCCCGTGACGTCGGTTGCCGCCGTGATGCGGGTGTCGGCAGCCAATGTGGTCGCGAGAGCTTCAAGAATTCGGTTGTTGCGGTAGGGCGTTTCAATGAAAAGCTCTGTTTCTCCTGTGGTGCGGCTTTCCTTTTCAAGCGAAAGAATGGCTTGACGGCGCTCGTCTTCATGCACGGGCAAGTAGCCCAGAAAGCGAAAGCGCTGCCCGTTCATGCCGCTGGCCATCAACGTGAGCAGAATCGAGGAGGGCCCCACGAAGGGGACGACCTCAAGCCCCAAGGTCTGAGCGAATTTGACCAGTCCCGCGCCGGGATCGGCAACAGCCGGACACCCTGATTCGGACACGATCGCCGTATCGGTGCCGTCTTTGACGGGGGAGAGCCATTCGGAAAATTTAGCCGGGTCCGGCTCATGACCGATTTCGATGATCTCGAGTTCGGCAATTGCCACCGGGTGTCCGCAGGTTTTCAGAAACGAGCGGGCGCTCTTGGCGTTTTCAGCCAGAAAACGCTTGCAGCTGCGGGCGGCCGTAAGCGTCGAAAGCGGCAAGGTCTCGGCCGGGTCGCCTTCGGTGATCGGCACGGGAATCAGGTATAAACGGCCTTGAGCCACCGTTATTCTCCCAAACCGTCGATTACTTCGATGCCGGCCTTGAGCAGCATGTCGGTGACGCGCATCAGCGGCAGACCGATGAGGCTCGTGGGGTCGTCCGAATAAACGGATTTCATGAGCGCGATGCCGAGCTTTTCAATTTTGGCGCTGCCGGCACAATCGTAGGGTTCTTCGCGGCGGACGTATGCGGCAATCGCCTTAGCCGAGAGCGCGCGCATTTCGATGCGGGTGTCGCTCACGCAGGTCTGTTCGTTGCCGTCGGCTCCGATCACGCAGACGGCGGTGTGAAACACCAGTGTGTTGCCCTGCATTTCGGTAAGCTGACGCACGGCGCCCTCGTAGTTGTGGGGCTTGCCGAGTGCTTTGCCGCCGAGAGCGCAGACCTGATCGGAACCGATCACGACGCTGCCGGGATTGTCTTTGGCAACGGCACGGGCCTTGGCTATTGCCAGGCGCAGCGCAAGCCGTTCGGGGGTTTCGCCTTCAAGCGGCGTTTCGTCAACACTTGAAGCCTTTGTTTCGAAGGGATACCCCAGACGTTCAAGAAGCTCGCGGCGATAGCGCGAGGTGGAGGCAAGAATAAGGTTAAGATTCGCAGTCATGCGGCCAATTGTATCGAGCTTGCCGCTTTTTTCCCCACGAATTTCCCAAGAAAAATGAAATACATCGACATTTTTGAGCTTTCCAGAGCAAAGATCGAAGAAGAAGGACGCCTGAGCATCGAAGACTTGCCCGACTTAAAGGAGATGCTCAAAAGCGAGAAGCCCAAGGCCGATGTCTATTGGAAGGCAACGGGTACGGGACAGCGCCGTCGCCTGGCAAGTGCACAGCTTACGGTCGAAGCCAAGCTTACGACCGACTGTGCCCGTTGCGGCAAGCCCCTTGAGATAGAAATCAACAAGGAAGTGCCGTTTCTCTTTACGAAAACCGAAGACGAAGCCAACCGTCTGCCCATTGAAGATGACGGCGAAGACGAGGTCGTGGTGGGTTCCACCAAGTTCGATGTGGCGCACTGGGTTGAAGAGGAGCTTATTTTGTCGCTCGATCTTTTTCCGTCGCACGAGGACTGTGAACCCGATCCGGGCAGTTTGCAGAGCCGCGATGAAGAGGAAATCCCCGAGCGTGTCAATCCGTTTGCCGGACTGGCCGACCTGATGAAAAAAAACGGCTGATTGTGCGCGCCGGTCCTCACAGGGCCGGCAGTTTTTTCATGGCCTGTGCGATCTGAGACTCTTCGGGCGTCAGATAACGGCTGGTGGTGCCGATGGAGGCATGCCCCATAGCGTTTTGCACGAGGTTGATGTCCATGGTTTTCAATGCGTTGGTGGCAAATGTGTGACGCAGCCAGTGCGTCGAGCCTGCACGCAGTTTGGCGGCGTCTGCTGCGGAGCGTTCCTGCACTTCAGCCGCAGCTGCCTCGAAAAAGTCACACAGCACCCGATAGAGTCCCGAACGCGAGATGCCTGCGGATTGGGGCGCCTCGTTTTTTTTGCGCCGAATGGCGGCCAGCAGCGGCGTGGACGGATCGGCGGACGTTACGTCAGGGAGTTCTCGCAGCGAAAAGTAGGCGTTGATGTCGTCAAGCGTTTGCTGCGCTAACGGCAGGCGCCTGACTTTATCGCCTTTGCCGACGATTTCGATGACTGTGAGATCTTCGTCGCCGATGCGGCGCACGGCAATCCAGTCGGCTCGGCAGTGAATCATTTCGGAGGCGCGCATGCCCAAGCCCTTGCCGAGCGCGAGCACGATGCGGATGCGCAGCTTGGCTTCGCCCTCGGGCATGTGGTCAAGGTGCTCGAGCACGGCCTCCCATTGCCGCGGGGTGAGCGATCTGTCGGCAAAGGCCTTCGGGGCGCCTTCGCCGGGCAGATAACGCACTTTGGAACTCACCTGATCAAACGGGTTGGAGCGCAGGTAACCGGTTTTCGTCAGAAAACCGAAGAGAATGCGCACGACGGTAAGCGAAGTCTTGCGGCTTGAGACAGAAAGAGGTCCGTTGAAGGGACGCCATTGTGCAGACAGTCGCGGCGCGTTTTTCGGCCCGACCCAGATCGTCTGCGGAAGATTCCATTTTTGCTGCCAGGCATCGGGCTCCAGGCGACCGAGCTCTTCAAGCCAGCGGGGGTAGAGGGCGGCGTCGGACGCCGTAATCGAACTTAAGGCCTTGCCGCGCTCCATGGTGCACCACAGAAGAAAGCGTTCGGCTTCCTTGCGGTATTGCGACAGCGTATTGGGGTTGACGGCTCTGGCCTGCAACCAGACGCGAACGGCCGAAAGATCGTCGTCGGCTTCAAGAGAATTGTCGTCGTAGCCTCGGTTGATGCCTTGCGTGCCCGAAAGCGTCTTGGGCAAGGCCGAGAGCACCTGGTTGCTTTCTGACAAAAGCGCGCTCAGGTGCGTCGTTTCGCCGTTGATATCGTCGTAGAGAAGCGGCAGGGCATCATCGGCAGCATTGTTTGCCAAGTCCGAGGGGGCGCAGCCGCTCGGCCAAAAACGTTCCGTGACTTCGCCCAGGTCTTCGGCGTGATCGGCAAGCCAATTGACGAATTCTACCGCATCTTCGCGTTTAATGCCCTGGAAGTTGCGGTACCAGTTGCTTCCGACGTTGGCGACGCACTCGTATAGGTCAACGGCGGTCTCCACGCCCATTTCTATGAGTGCCGGAAGCGTACGCGCCGCAAGTTTGGACGGCAGAACGTCTTCGAGCGGACTTTCTTCGGTAACAGGTGAAAAATCGTCGGAAACGGACATGGACAGCGGGGCAAAAGGGCGGTCGGTCGGCGCGTCATCGTGTATTGTTTGGGATGTGCGCTGCCGGCAACTGCGAATTATGTTGAGTATTGCTCGGACATTATATTGCGCAACGAGCTCCGTGACGCGCAAAATACGCCTGTTTGACGCTCAGACGAAGAACGACAGGAATATTTCGTCGACAAGCGGACATTGGAGAGATACAAAGTGACGTTAGCGGTTTTCAATCTGGAATTTCGTGGACTGCCTCATCGCGAGGCCACTTCTGCCAACCCTGCCGTGGCGCATGCCGTGATCGGCATTGATGCGCTTCTGACGCAGGCTTCCAAGGTGTTGTTCGGACGCGTCGTAGAACCGGAAATTGACGTGCGCGCCGGGGAAGGTACGGGAGACTTTGAGGTTGACCTGGGCTTTCGCGTGGACGCGGGC
>ULUE01088158.1_pt1 | contig 12372 bp, 12 predicted proteins | sample 1958211 | NCBI WGS metagenome assembly ULUE01 (sample SAMEA4835752, study PRJEB28245) | human gut metagenome | biome: gut microbiome; material: fecal sample | place: Denmark | collected 2008 | reverse complement strand
GACAGGCGGCAGGGGTTCAGCTACCGTCAGCTTTAAAACGGAGTTCGGATACGCCCCTTATGCTTAAGAATAAAAAACTTAACAGAAATCTTATGTTTGTATGATATAATAGAACCGTCAAATAAACCGAGAAGTGAAGCAAGGAGGCTTTTCATGCATATTTTAGTTGTTGAAGACGAGAAGGCGCTTTGCGAGACGATCGTCCGCAGTCTGCGCCGTCTTGATTACAGCGTGGATTATTGCTATGATGGAAGCAAAGCGATCGAGCTGCTTGGCATTGAGAGCTATGACCTTGTACTGCTTGACTTGAATCTGCCGGGCGCGGACGGCATGACAGTATTGCGGAAGCTCCGCCAAACGGACAGAGACACCAAGGTTCTGATCCTTTCCGCGCGCAGCGAGGTCGCCGATAAGGTGGACGGACTTGATGCCGGAGCAAATGACTATTTATCCAAGCCCTTTCATTTGGAAGAGCTGGAGGCAAGAATACGCAGCCTGACCAGACGACAGTTCACGCAAAACGACGTGGTTCTGAACTGCGGCGGCGTTTCCTTCGACACCAAAGCACGCATAGCCTCCGCCAACGGACTGAAGCTGACGCTTACCCGAAAAGAGGCGGCGATTCTTGAATATCTGCTGCTGAATCAGGGGCGTCCCGTAAGTCAGGAAGAGCTTATTGACCATGTTTGGGATAACAGCGTGGACAATTTCAGCAATTCGATTCGGGTACACATTTCCGCTTTGCGCAAAAAACTGCGCACCGCTCTCGGATACGATCCTATCCGCAACCGCATCGGCGAAGGATATGTTTTGGAGGAAAACATCTTATGAAAAAGCTTTCTTTGCAATGGCGCATCACCTTAATGACCGCCGTTTTGATCGGTTTGACCTGCGTTGCAATGAACTGTCTTTTGAGCTACTCCGGCAGATATTATATGGATTCCATAGGTTCATATGTTTCCGCATTCAGCGACACAGAGGAGGGAGAGCCCGGCTTTTTCGATCCGGAGCAAAAAAAGGCCGATAAGGAGCTGACTATTATCATACACGGCGTGCAGGATTCCTTTATCGCCACTAACTGGTATATTACGGCGGCGGTGACGCTTATCGGCGGCGTGCTGGCATATTTCGTCAGCGGCCGTGCGCTGAAGCCTCTGCGAACCTTTGCAGCTCAAGTAGAAAAAGTGCAGCCTAATAACCTGACAGATATGAAGATTACCGAGGAAGTTCTGCCGGAGTTTCGACAGTTCAGCATATCGTTCAACGGTATGCTCGACCGTCTTGACGAGGGCTTTACCGCCCAGCGGCAATTCACCGGAAATGCCGCCCACGAACTTCGCACTCCGCTTGCGCTTATGCAGGCTCAGCTTGAGCTGTTTTCCACCGAGCACCCCGACGTGCTTCCGGAAACGGCGGACTTCCTTCGCCTGCTGCGTGAGCAGACGGAGCGGATGTCTCAAATGACGAAAACCCTCCTTGAAATGAGTGAGCTTCGCATGGTTCCGTGTAACGACCGGATCGAGATAGCTCCGATGGTTGAAGAGATTTTTGCCGACCTTTCCCCGCTTGCGGACAGAAACGGTATTGCTCTTGAGTGCGACGGCAACGGTGTTATGACTGGCAGCGATACGCTGATATATCGGCTGCTTTTTAACCTGACCGAGAATGCAATACGCTACAACCGTCAAAACGGAACGGTGCGGGTCAAAACGGCAGAGGAGGGAAAGACTCTTGTTATCCGCATATCCGACACTGGATACGGCATACCCGAGCAGTACAGGGAAAGCATTTTTCAACCCTTCTTCCGTGTGGATAAATCCCGCAGTCGGGAATATGGCGGCGTAGGATTGGGGCTGTCGCTTGTTTGGGAAATTGCCGCACTGCACAGCGGCGAGGTTTGGGTGGAGGAAAGCTCGGAGGTCGGAACAACAATCGTTGCGACTTTTCCTGTATAAAAGCCGAAAAAATCAGACGGGTGCAATAAAAATGAGCGAAAACAGATTCATATTTTTTCACGGATATGACGAGCTCCTCCAGGAGAGTTTTATTCTCCCATGCCTCTTGAAGCAGGAAACTACCGTTTGACTGTCAGCTATAAAACAAAGGGATACCGAACCGTAAAAGAAGGCAAAAAGACCGTAGAATTTACGGTGATGCCCGCATAGCACGCACTGCCTTTGTCGGAAACTGTTTATATAGATTTATTCAGTGCTTTTTTAACTCTTACAATTTTGTGACAAGTTTCAAGCGCTTTTTCGGTGAATAAGGCTCTCTTTTTTGCTATGCTTGTGTTGCGAAAAGGAAATCCGCAAATAAATTCAAAGGAGCACTTGTTATGAAAAATAAAAAAAACATTCTTGCAGCAGTATTCGCACTTATCCTTGCTTTGAGCGTTGTTACCGCCTCGGCTACAGCCGCTGCGGAAAACGACAGGAGAAGCGACAAGATCGAGACGCTACCGGAAATCATCTCCGTCGAGTCGCCCGACGACTGCGGTGTGCCGTCCGTTGAGAGCTTTGTCAGAAATCTCGACACTCTGACCGAAAAGGAAAGAGCGGCTCTTATTGCCGACCTTGACGAGCTTGCAAGGCTTGAGAAGCAAATTGACGCTGTCTATGACCGCATGACCGACGAAAACGCAGACAAGCTCTACGGTGAGATTGACAAAATCGAAGCCGAAATCACGAAAGTCCTTGACAGGAATGCAGGGCTTTGGGAGCGTGTCAGCGATGCGTACGACGAGCAGATCGCCGCACATGACCCGGTTATGGCCTTTTAACCGCTGAGGCCATGCCCCAAAAAGGCAAAGGCAAGCCGAAACCACAGAGCCGTGTCCCGGCGGCACGGCTCTGAATTTATACGGGAGGCACTATGAAGCAGCTTATATACATTGCGGAGGATGAAAAAAACATAAGGGAAACGCTTTACAGCTTTCTCGAAAATGACGGATACGAGGTGTGCGCGTTTGAAACAGGAGACGCGCTTTTAAGTGCGTTTTCAAAAAGGCGCGCCGACCTTGTTATTCTTGACATAATGATGCCCGGAATGGATGGACTGACCTGCTGCCGTCTCATCCGTGAAAAGGACAAGGTCCCGATCATTCTTCTCACGGCGAAGGACACCGAATACGACTATGTCAACGGCATTTTGCAGGGCGGAGACGATTATCTGACCAAGCCGTTCCGTCCGACGGTGCTTTTGATGCGGGTAAAGGCGCTTCTTCGCCGTGTGGAAATGGAGCGCGGAACAGACCCCATGGACAGGGATATTACAGTCGGCGATCTGCACTTTTCGGGCAAGGAGAAGAAGCTCTTTTGTAAGGGAAAGCCTCTCGCCCTCTCGCCGAACGAGATGAAAATGCTGTTGTTTTTGATGCACGGAAAGGGCAAGGCTTTTTCACGTGATGAGCTGCTTTCCCACATCTGGGGATATAACGATGATGTGGAAACCAGAGTGACCGACGAGACTCTCCGGCGCATACGCAGCAAGCTTTCCTCGGCGGACAGCAGCGTGCTGATTGAAACGGTTTGGGGCTACGGCTACCGGCTGCACACGGGGGAGGACGGGGAATGAAGCACATAAAAAGAAAAATAACGCTTTCCGTCCTCGGCACCATGCTGCTCGCCTTTGTTTCCCTCCTTGCCGCCGTCAACATCTTTATTCCGCAGTATCTGACTGCCGAGGCAAAAAAAGCGATACTCTTGCAGGAGCAACGCAGCGAGTCGGTTCCCCTTTTCTCTGCCTTTGCCGCCGACGGCGCAGACGAAACAGACGAGCATTTCCTTGAGCCGAGCGTCCGTTATCTTGAAATTGAGGGCGAGCTTTCTCCGGCGGAGCACCTTTCAAAAGCCGAATACCGGCTGAAGGACTACTGCCAAAAAGAAAAGCCGTCCGCCGGTGAATTTCACACCCTCAAGACCGGCGGCAGCCGCTTTGTTTTCCGCATAACCGAGGTTGAAGCCGATGAATATGAGGAGGCGTATTCTTATGTCCTTTATGTGGATGTCGGCGCGGTTATGCAGTATGCGTCTTATCTGAACGCCGTGTTTTTTGCCGTGCTGGCCGTTTTGACCGTATTGGTCTGTCTCTTCGGACGGAGGCTCGGCGGCTATGTTGAAAGGGCGCATGAATCGCAAAAATGGTTTTTTCAAAATGTGTCTCATGAGCTGAAAACACCGCTGATGGCGGTTCAGGGCTGTGCGGAGGGAATACACACCGGTGTTCTTGAGCCCGTTGAGGCCTCCGGTGTAATCCTTGAAGAGAACGAGCGTATGTCCTCTTTGATTGAGGAGCTGCTTGCGCTCTCCAAGCTGGAGGCGGGACAGATCAAGGCGGACTTTCATTCGTCCGACGTGCGAGAGCTTCTGTATGACTGTATGCGCAGCACGGAAACTCTTGCAAAGCAAAAAAGCCTTCGCATCATACCTCATTTTGACAACAGACCCGTTCTTGTAAGCTGTGACGAAATTCAGCTTCGCCGTGCTTTTACAAATATTATCACTAACGCTCTGCGCTATGCCGAAAAGGAAATCAAAATTGAGTGTACGCAGGAAAACGGAAGAGCCGTCATCCGTATCCGTGACGACGGCAAAGGCATTTCGCCCGAGCTGCTGCCGCATATCTTTGACCGCTTTTTCAGCACCCGAAAGGACGGAACAGGGATCGGTCTTGCCCTCGCAAGGGAGATAGTTGCCCTACACAGGGGAACGATAAAAGCCAAAAACGACGGCGGAGCGGTGTTTGAGATCAGCCTGCCGGTCAAAAACAGGTAGTTTTATTTTAATTGTCGCCCGCTTTTGCGGCAATAATATATAAACAGCAAATAATTGACAGAGAAAGGAAAATCCACCTATGAAAAAGATTCTTGCACTTCTCCTCGCTGCCGTTATGGTTCTCTCACTTGCCGCCTGCACCGATAAGGGCTCCGAAGGCGGTGCGACGTCGCCCTCCGGCGCTCAAGCAAATCAGCCTAAAAGCGCTTTGGAAATTCTTGAAAAGGTCTGGAGCAAGTATTCAACCGACGAAAAATTCCCCGCAACAGGCGGTTCCGAAAAACACATGAAGGAAGATAAGCCCGGCAAATTCGATGTTTCCGATGCAGAAGCCCTTGACTTTGAGCTCGGCTTCCCGAAGGCGCAGGCTTCCGAGATAGACGATGCCGCATCGCTTATGCATATGCTGAATCAGAACAACTTCTCCTGCGGCGTATACCATGTTAAGGACTCCGGAAACGCCGAAGCACTTGCAGGTAAAATTAAAGAAAACATTCTTGCACGCCAATGGCTGTGCGGATTCCCCGAGAAGCTCGTTATCCTGACAGTCGGCGATTATATCGTTTCCGTGTTTGGTGCCGGGGAACTGACAGACACCTTTGTCGCAAAGCTGTCAGCGGAATACAGCTCAGCAAAACAGCTTTTCGATGTGCCCATCGCATAAGACAAAGCAATGCTGTTTTCAAGTATAACGTTTCTGTACTGCTTTCTGCCGTGCGTTTTGCTCATGTATTTCGTTGTTCCCGACCGTATGAAGAATACCGTTCTCCTTCTTGCAAGTTTGTTCTTCTACGGTTGGGGGGAGCCGAAATATCTCGTTTTTATGCTTGCGGCGGTAACGCAGTCGTACGTTGCCGCGCTTCTCGTTGAACGCTTTCGCGGGACGAAAATTGCCAAGCTGGCGCTTGCCGTTTCGGTGGTCGCCAGTCTCAGTCTGCTTGCATACTGCAAATATGCGGACTTTTTTATCGGAAATTTCAATGCGGTAACAGGTCTTTCCATCCCGCTTCTGAAGGTGGCTCTGCCGGTAGGTATCAGTTTTTATACATTCCAGATCCTGAGCTATGTCATAGATGTTTATCGCGGCGATGTGCCGGCACAGCGCAATTTTATCGATCTTGCGATGTATGTGGCGATGTTCCCGCAACTGATAGCCGGTCCTATTGTCCGCTATTCCGACATTGCCGGAAGCCTGAAAAATAGGAAAACAACGCTTGCCGACGCATCGGAGGGGATTACGCGCTTTTCCATCGGTCTTGCAAAGAAGATACTTCTTGCAAATTCGGCGGCACTTCTCGTATCCGAATTCAAGGCGTACGATGAGAAAACCGTGCTGTTTTATTGGCTATACGCCGCAGCATATATGTTGCACATCTATTTTGATTTTTCCGGGTATTCCGATATGGCGATAGGACTGGGGCGCATTTTCGGATTTCGTTTTTGCGAAAATTTCAACTACCCGTATATTTCAGCAAGCATTACGGAGTTTTGGCGCCGTTGGCATATTTCTCTCGGCAGTTGGTTTCGCGACTACCTTTATATTCCTCTCGGCGGAAACCGTGTAAAGCCTAGACGGCACATTTTTAACATTCTTGTCGTCTGGGCAGCTACCGGCTTTTGGCACGGAGCTTCGTGGAATTTCATTCTATGGGGGCTGCTATATGCGCTGCTCTTACTGTTTGAAAAATATATTCTGCACCCGGAAAGACGGTATGCCGTGGTTATGCACATCTACACGATGCTGTTTGTCATGCTCGGTTTCGTACTGTTCGATTCGGCAAGTATTGCCGACGCATTTGTGAGCTTTAAGTCCCTGTTCGGGCTTGCCGGAATCCCCGCTGCGAACACGGCGTCGCTTTATTATCTGAAAAGTAATCTCGTACTGCTTATTATAGCTGTGCTCGGCGCAACACCCCTGCCCAAACGGATTTATGAGAAAATCGGAGGGACGGCGGGCGGAAGCAGGGTTCTTACCGTTTTAACGCCGATAGCGACGCTCGCTTCGATTGCCGTATGCACGGCGTATCTGATCGACGGTTCGTTCAATCCGTTCGTTTATTTCCGGTTCTGACTTGCAGATTCAAACCTTTCCCCGGAGGAGTATTATGAAGAAAGCCCAACAAATACTTACATTGGTTTTGTCACTTGGTTTCATTGCGGTTTTTGCTGCTTTGTTTTGGATTTTGCCCGATGCCGATGAATCGACAGTCGAAAGACGGCATCTTGCGAAAAGCCCTGCGCTGTCGCTTTCGTCCGTTGCGGACGGCAGCTTCATGAGCGGCTTTGAAAAATATATGCTCGATCAGTTTCCGCTGCGCGACAGCTTCCGTACCTTGAAGGCAGCCGCCGCTGCGAAGATTTTTATGCAAAAAGACAACAACGGGCTGTATTCCGTCGGGGAGCATCTTTCAAAGCTTGATTTCCCGACAAACTACCCGTCCGTTGACCGTGCCGCAAGTCGCTTTCGGCATGTGTTTGACACCTATCTCAAGAATTCCGGAGCAAAAACATATCTGTGTGTGATCCCGGACAAAAACACTTTTATCGCATCGCAGAACGGCTATCCCGACAAGGATTACAATGCGCTCGTCAAGCGTCTGCAAAGCGGATTTCCGCAGGCGGAATATATTGACATTTCAAAGCTTCTTTCACCGGATGATTTCTATTACACCGATTCGCATTGGCGGCAGGAGAAAATTTTAACGGTTGCCGCCGAAATTGCGAAAAAAATGGGTGCGGAGCCGATAGGGGAATGCGAGGTGCACGACACCGGCGTCCCTTTTTACGGCGTCTACTACGGTCAATCGGCGCTTCCGCACGCAGCGGAGCCGTTTAGGTATCTTGACAACTCCGTGATACGCAGCCTGAAGGTATATAATGCCGAGACAGCGTCCGAGATACCGGTTTACGACCTCAAGGCGGCAGGCGGACGCGATCCATACGAGATGTTTCTCGGCGGTGCGCGTTCGATCATCACAATCACAAACCCAAACGTCGTGCGTGAACGCAGACTCGTCATTTTTCGTGATTCGTTCGGCAGCAGTATAGCCCCGCTTCTTGCAGCAGGGTATTCCGAGATAACGCTCGTCGATATCCGCTATATCTCGCCCTCGGTCCTTTCGAAGCTCGTTGATTTTTCCGGGGTCTCCGACGTGCTGTTCCTTTACTCCGCCTCGGTCATAAATAACAGCGAGACGATAAAATAGCGGCCCCGAAAACCAAGTTTTAAGTTATGCAACTACAAACAGAGAAGGGTACCGAGAGTTCAAGAGCAAAACATATATGTGCGAAAGCTGCCCGTCAAGATACAAGTGTACGGGAAACAGCAAATATGAGAAAACGGTAACAAAGCACATTTGGTCGGATTATCTTGAAACCGTCGAAGACATTCGTCATACGCCGGAGTACAGGGAGCTTTACGAGCGACGAAAGGAAACTATTGAAAGGGTATTTGCAGATGCGAAAGAAAAACACGCAATGCGATATACTCCGTACAGAGGCTGACCCAAGTCACTAACTGGGTCAGGCTTAAATTTGCTGCCATGAACCTGAAAAAATATGCAGTACACAGGTGGAAAAGGCTGAATGCACCTGTGCCTCCTCCCGATTGTTCTTTGCTTTTCAATTCTTTATTCTATTTCAATCTTAAAACCCTAAAACTCTCTTGAGCTTTAGGGTTTTTCTACAAGCTGAGCCCTCCGGTTTTTGTGTAACCGAAGGGCGATTGATAGTATTACATATTCTGTTGAGGAGCCGCTGTCTGTTCAAAAGTCGGCGGCTCGGCTTCAAGTGAGGGATATCCGTCCGTGAGCTTTTCTTGGAGCTTATCGAGCTGTCGTTCCTGCTCATAGGCCAGCGTTTCGCAGTTGGCCTTGGCAAAGTCCACACAGCGACAAAGGTCTGCCGATTCATTCTCACTGAACAGGCGGTCTTTTCTGACGAGACCGGAACGCACAGCAAAGGCTTCCTACCGCAGCGACAACAAGGAAAAGGTCGCACGGCTCAAGGTCACACGCTCGTTCGGCGAGTACTGGCGTGTGCTGATCGACGATACGCACCGTTGGTTTGCGGTTACTCATGACCGCAGCCTGAGCGAGGCGAACCCCGACATTCTGAGCTTTGACGATCTCACCGAGTGCCGTCTGGACATTTTGACCTGTCCGAAGGGACGGAAAGGAAATTGTTATGAAAAATACGATAAAAAAAGAGTGACAGCGCTCGTTTGGGCGCTTATAATGATATTTGCTCTCGGCGAGAACGGTGAGCTCTGCGTCAGCTATCCCACATCCGTGCTGAGAGAGGACGGCTACGGCGGTCTTGAATCCGTGTCCGACGCCGGCATCAGCTTCACTCCCAGCATCTACGTTTATCCCGAAGGCAGCTCCTCCATCGAGGGCAGCAATAAGAATATCTCCACCAATCTTGTAAACGAGAAGGATTTCAGCGACGATCTCGACTACACCGTTGGAGATTTTTCCTGCCAGCACGTTCGCTATATCAACATTTGGGATACTGCCACGCACTGCTATCTGATCGACACCACCGGACTCGGCGATAAGGATGCGGCTGCACTGTACATAAAGATCGAAGTCGAGTCTGACGAGCAGCTTCCTCTCGTTGAGGCGATACTCAGCACTCTCCGAGTGAACAAGTAAATCAATATACAGACCCGCAAAATTGAAAGGAGCGGAAATATGCAAACCTTGCAGGAATACAAATGCCCCTGCTGCGGCGGCGCAATAGCCTTTGACAGCACATTGCAGAAAATGAAGTGTCCCTACTGCGACACCGAGTTTGACATGGAAACGCTGGCAAGCTATGACGCAGGTCTTAACGGCGAGCAGGACAGCATGGAATGGGAGACCTCCGCCGGTACTCAGTGGCAGGAGGGCGAAGCGGACGGACTGCGTACCTATGTGTGCAAGTCCTGCGGCGGCGAGATAGTCGGCGACGAGAACACGGCTGCGACCTCGTGTCCCTTCTGCGGAAACCCCGTCGTGATGATGGGGCAGTTCTCCGGTGCGCTGAAGCCGGATCTCGTGATACCGTTTAAGCTGGATAAAAACGCTGCAAAAGCAGGGCTTATGCAGCATTTGAGCGGCAAGCGCCTGCTGCCGAAGATCTTTAAAGATCAGAACCACATCGACGAGATCAAGGGCATTTACGTTCCGTTTTGGCTGTTTGACACAGATGCGGATGCGCAGGTGCGCTACCGCACGACGAAGGTCAGGGTCTGGAGCGACAGCAAGTACGACTACACCGACACCAGCCACTTCCTCGTAAACCGCAGCGGCAGCGTGTCTTTTGAGCATATTCCCGTGGACGGCTCCACCAAAATGCCGGACGATCTGATGGAGTCCATCGAGCCTTTCAATTTCTCCGCTGCCGTGAATTTTCAGACGGCGTATCTTGCGGGCTACCTTGCCGACAAATACGACGTTGACGCCGAGCAGAGCATCGAGCGTGCAAACGAGCGTGTGAAAAGGTCGACGGAGGAAGTCTTCGCCTCGACCGTGCATGGCTATCAGACCGTCGTCACCGAGAGCAGCAACATCCGTCTGCACGGCGGCAAGGCAAAGTACGCCCTGTACCCGGTATGGATATTGAACACCACATGGCAGGGCAAGAAGTACACCTTCGCCATGAACGGACAGACGGGTAAATTCGTCGGCGATCTGCCGGTCGACAAATCGGCGGCAGCCAAATGGGCCTTGGGGCTGTCGGCGGTACTCAGCGCCGCTGCCTATGGTGCGGTGTGGCTGCTGCACCTCATCGGGATGCTGTAAGGAGGCGTGAGATGAAAAAGAGAATTATCGCAATACTGTTTGCATTTGTTTTCTGCTTCTGCGCAGCGGCTCCCGCTTTCGCAAGCGATTCGGACGGCTTTGCCGACGAATACTACCGCTTAAACGACTTGGCGGACATTCTCAGTGACAGCGAGGAAGAGGAGCTTCTCGCAACGCTTGATGAGATAAGCGTGCGTCAGAAGATGGACGTGACAATCGCCATTGTGGACGATCTTAACGGCTACGGCTCCGCAACCGAGTGTGCCGACGATATCTATGACGGACTGAGCTACGGCTACGGCAAGGACAGAGACGGCATCCTGCTCCTCGTATCCATGGAGGAACATGACTGGGCGATATCCACCTGCGGCTACGGCATCACGGCGTTCACCGACGCAGGCTGTGATTACATCGGCGAGCAAATGAAGGACGACCTGTCCGACGGTAATTATTATGACGCCTTCAACACCTATGCAAGCCTGTGCGACGAGTTTATCACGCAGGCGAGAGAGGGCAGCCCCTACGACGTGGGCAGTCTTCCCCGTGAGCCGCTGTCGTTTATCTGGATCCCGATCTCCATCGGCATCGGCGTTACCCTGGCACTGATCATTGTCGGCGTGATGAAGAGCAAGCTCAAGACCGTGCGCTTCCAGACGGCGGCAAACAGCTACATGAAGAAGGACAGTCTTGCACTCACCGAGAGCAGCGACCTGTTCCTCTACCACACCGTGACACGCACGGCAAAGCCGGAAAGCAGCAGCAGCTCAGGCGGCAGCAGTACGCATAGATCTTCCTCCGGCACGACGCACGGCGGCAGCAGCGGCAAATTCTGATATGAGTCCAAAGTGGCAGCTCTAATGCGAGGGCTGCCGCTTTTTTGCTATGAAAAAGATTAACAGATTTTTAATATACTTTATGCTACAATATGTTTAGATAATTGTTGAGAAAGGAGTGATACGGCAAATGGACGCTGACGGCGGCAGTCCTGACCCTTACCGAGGCAAGAACCGAAATTGCGGAAGATGCAGAGGAGACCCCGTGTCCGAATAAACGGAGCACGGTGTGCTTGTCTGCGATTTTTTTTATTCTGTAATTGAGAAAGGTTTATGCATTTGAAAGATTCACTCGGTATTTTATTACTTATACAAATAATTCTGATAGCGCTTAACGCAATTTTTGCAAGCGCCGAAATTGCGGTGCTGTCTGTAAACGAAACCAAAATCGGCAAGCTTGCCGAGGACGGAAACAAAAAGGCAAAGCGCCTGAACAGACTCATACAGGAGCCTGCGGGCTTTCTGTCAACCATCCAGATAGCGATAACGCTTTCGGGCTTTCTCGGTTCGGCGTTTGCCGCCGAGGGCTTTTCCGCTCCGCTTGTGGAGTGGGCGTTAAAGATCGGCGTGGGATTGCCGGAAAAGACGCTTGAGACCATGGCGGTCATAATCATCACGCTTATCCTGTCCTACTTTACGCTCATATTCGGTGAGCTTGTGCCGAAGCGCATTGCGATGAAAAAGTCGGAATCCCTTGCGCTGTCCATATCGGGACTTCTCTCCGGCATTTCCGTGCTGTTTAAGCCCGTGGTGTGGCTGCTGTCCGTCTCGACGAACGCCGTGCTGCGGCTCGTCGGCATCGACCCCGGCAGCGAGAAGGAGCAGATTGGCGAGGAGGAGATACGCATGATGGTCGAGGCAGGCTCCGACAGCGGCACCATAGACAGCGACGAGCGTGAGTTTATCCACAATGTTTTCGAGTTTGACGACCTGACCGCAAGGCAGATAGCGACGCACAGGACGGATATGGTCGCACTTCAC
>ULUE01087936.1_pt1 | contig 12419 bp, 8 predicted proteins | sample 1958211 | NCBI WGS metagenome assembly ULUE01 (sample SAMEA4835752, study PRJEB28245) | human gut metagenome | biome: gut microbiome; material: fecal sample | place: Denmark | collected 2008 | reverse complement strand
CCAAATCTGCTATTTTTTGCTTTTTTAGTCATTCTTTTTCCTTAAAAAACAAAGGGATGGCCCGTGAAAGCCATCCCTTCGTATAAGTGGGTTGTACAGGAGAGGTTATTCCTGGATGTTGGGCAACTCAAGGCCGAGGTTCTTCTTCTTGTCCACAATCTTCAGGACGAAGCCGATGAAGAGTGCGGCCACACCGAGGCAGGCCAGCATAACGAGCGGTGCGGTGTAGTTGAGCTGCGTGGCGTCGGTCACACCCTCGTTGGTGGCGTTGAGCACCTTACCGATGAGGAGCGGGAAGAGCCACAGACCGATATTCTGAATCCAGAAGATCAGCGCGTAGGCAGAACCAATCACCTTGGCATCGACGAGCTTCGGCACGCTGGGCCACAGAGAGGCCGGTACGAGCGAGAAGGAAGCACCGAGGACGAGGATGGTGAGATAGGCCACGATGACACCGCCCACCTGGTTGCCCTTGAACTCGGGGAGTACGAAGGCGAAGGTGAGGTGGCAGGCGATGAGCAGGATAGAGCCCAGCACGAGCATGGAAGCTGCTTTACCCTTGTGGTCGACATAGTTTCCGAGCACCGGCGTGATACCTACGGCGAGCAAGGGGAAGACGGCGAAGATAGACTCTGCTGACTGGCGCATGTAGCCCATGTAGCAATAGGTGACGAGACCAGCTATGGAGAGGGCCAGTACGAAGAACTTCACGGCCTTCTGCTTCATGAAGTTGAACAAGAAGGCGGTGGCGGCTACGAAGAGCATGATGACATACTGGATGTAGGTCACGCTCTGAGAACCCCAGAACGAGTCGGCGGGCACCTCAGTGAAGGTGAGGTTGCACTGGAGCATGTTCACAGCATACTTCTGGAAGGGGAAGATGGCGGAGTAGTAGAGCACGCAGAGCAGTGATACGAGCCAGAAGCCACTGGAGGTGAGAATCTGGCCAAGGTCGCTGAGTTTGAACGGCTCGTCCTTCTCCTCAGCCTCGCCAGTCTGCTCGTCGAGCTTCTTGTCCATAAAGAAATAGACGACCAGCATGATCATGGCGATGCAGAGCAGCACCACACCGAAGGCTACAGAGCGCGACACGCTGACGACACCGCCAAACTTGGCTACGAACGGCGAGAAGATCATGCAGGTGGCCACACCGAGACGGGCCAATGCCATCTCTGATCCCATGGCCAGTGCCATCTCGCGGCCCTTGAACCATTTCACGATACCGCGCGAGACCGTGATACCAGCCATCTCCGTACCGCAACCGAAAAGCATGAAACCGATGGCGGCCAACTTGGCAGAGGCGGGCATTCCCTCATAGAAGGGTGAGACGCCGAGCTGTTCGAAGACGGGAATATGGTTGAGGTTGTTGGTGAACCAAGTCTCCAGGCCGCTGCCGATGAAGCCGTCGCTGACAGCGTACCACTTGATGCAAGCGCCCACCAGCATCACGCCACCAGAGAGAAGGGCCGTGAAGCGGACACCCATCTTGTCGAGGATAATACCGGCAAAGATGAGGAAGAAGATGAACACGTTGAGGAACGTCTCGGAACCCTGCATGGTGCCGAAGGCGTCAGAATCCCAGCCGCGCTGCGACTGCATGAGGTCTTTGATCGGAGACAAGATGTCTACGAAGATGTAGGCACAGAACATGGCCAGTGCCAGGAGCAACAAGGCGGTCCAACGGATGGCTGCCGAGTCGCGCAAAGTTTTATTTTCCATTTTTTGTTATTTTGTTGATTGATTTTCCTGTGATTACTTCTTCAGCCAGCGGTCGAGCCACTCGAAGAAGGTGCGCTGCCAGAGAATGCCGTTCTGCGGCTGCAATACCCAGTGGTTCTCATCGGGGAAGATGAGCAGTTCTGCGGGAATGCCGCGAAGGCGGGCTGCATTAAAAGCACCCATGCCCTGGTTGGCATTGATGCGATAGTCCATCTCGCCGTGGATGCAGAGGATCGGCGTGTCCCACTTGTCAACGGTGAGGTGGGGGCTGTTCTCATAGGTGCGGCGGGCGTTGTCCGTGCGGTCCTGGTTCCAGTAGGCGTCGTCATACTCCCAATTGCTAAACCAGGCCTCCTCTGTGTCGGTGTACATCGACTCCAAATTGAAGGCACCGTCGTGGGAGATAAAGCACTTGAATCGTTTGTCGTGGTGGCCGGCAAGGTAATAGACGGAGAAACCGCCGAAAGAGGCGCCGACGGCACCGAGACGGTCTTTGTCAACAAACGGGAGGTTGTTGGCAGCATCGTCGATGGCAGCCAGATAGTCTCTCATGCACTGGCCCGTCCAGTCGCCAGAGATCTCCTCGTTCCACTTGCTGCCATAGCCAGGCAGTCCGCGACGGTTCGGGGCGACGACCACATAGCCGTTGGCAGCCATGATCTGGAAGTTCCAGCGGTAGCTCCAAAACTGTGAGACGGGGCTCTGCGGGCCACCCTCACAGAAGAGCAGCGTAGGATACTTCTTGTTGGGGTCGAAGTGGGGCGGGGTGATGATCCATACCTGCATCTCCTTGCCGTCAGAGGTCTTCACCCAGCGGTCCGTGACGTTGCCCACAGCCATCTGGTCGTAGATGTGCTTGTTCTCGAAGGTGATTTGCGTCTGCTCCGACTGTCCCTCCTTCTTGGCGGGCTTGATGACGTAGAGGTCACTGGGGACGGTGATGCTCTGGCGCGTGCCGAGGAGCTTGCCTGTGTTGCCCAGCAGCTGGAGAGCCACGTAGTTGTGGTCGCCCTCGGTCAACTTCTTCACCTCACCCTTGAGGTTGGTCTGGTAGGCGTTGACCGTGGCGTGCCAGCAGCCGATGAAGTAGAGGGTCTTGGAGTCGGTGTTCCAGCAGTAGTCGTCGACATTGGAGTCGAAGGCCTCTGCGACATACGACTTCTTGCCCGTGGCCAGCTCATAGACACACAGGCGGTTGCGGTCGCTCTCGTAGCCATCGTGCTCCATGCTGAGCCAAGCCACATACTTGCCGTCTGGCGAGAAGCGCGGATTGACGTCGTAGCCGACGTTCATGTCGCCCTCCTGATGGTTGACCTTCTGGTTGCGGAGCGACTTGGTATAGTTGATCTTCGGAGCCACATAGCCCTCGGGCTTGCAGAGGTTGCGGTCGGCCTTGGTCTCGATGTTGAAGAGGAAGATGTCGGCGTCGGTGGAGACGGCGTAGTCCACGCCCACCTTCTTGCGGCAGGTGTAGGCGATGTGCTTAGAGTCGGGGCTCCAGTCAAACTGCTCGATGCCACCAAAGGGTGCCAGCGGGCTCTCGTAGGGCTGTCCCTCGAGGATATCCCATCCTGCGTCGATGCCCTGGACGGATACCTGTGCGACGAAGGGGTGAGCAATGCTCTCCACATAGTGGTCCCAGTGGCGGTAGTTCATGTCCGTGACGAGACGGCCCGATGCCATAGGAAGGTCGTCGGGGTTCTTCTTGATCGTGCCGTGGTAGGGCAGCGACTTGATGAGCAGTACGCGGCTGCCGTCGGGTGAGAACTTGAATCCCTCGATGGCCGTGGCGTCCTTCGTGAGCTGTGTGCGGCCCGAGCCGTCAGGGTTCATGGCCCATACCTGACCTCCACGAAGGAAGGCGATGCGCTTGCCGCCTTCGATCCATACAGGGTCGCTCTCGCTCTTGGCGTCGGTGGTGAGTTTGGTCTGGCCCGTGCCGTCAGCGTTCATGATAAATAACACTTGGTGGCCGCGGTTCTCCTTCACGCTGTAGTAGCCCACCTGATAGACGACCTGCTTGCCGTCGGGTGAGGCTGCCGCAGAGCCCACACGTCCCATGGCCCAGAGAGTCTCGGGAGTCATGATGTCGCCTTTCAGCATCACCTGCTTGCTCTTGCCAATGTTCACGTCTTGTGCTTGCGTTTGTGCCACGCCGCCGCTCAGTAGCATTGCAGTCGTCATGGCGATTGTAAGGTTTTTGTTCATCGTTATAAATCTAAAGTACTCACGGACATTTTTTGCCCGTGAGTAACCGTTGTTATTTCTGAAAAAGTGATTTTTTCCATGGATAGTCCTTTTGGTGTCTTCCCAGGAAAGATCCTTCTGTCTGAAAAGAGAGGCCGGGTGCTGTAAGACACCCGGTTGATGGGGGAAGAGCTATTGCTTCTTCCTCCTGTTTAGATCCTCCTTCTTTCTTCTCAGTTCCTCCTGCTGCTTCTGCTGCAGTTCCTGCATGGCCTGCATGCGGGCCATCAGGCCGTTCTGCTTCTTCGGGTTCTTCTGGTTCTCCGAACGGCGTGCCTCAAGGTAGTCCAGCAACTTCTTCTCGTTGGTAGTCTTGCGCAGCGTGAACATGATGGCTGCGGAGAAGAACAGGGAGATGAAGTAGTAGAAGTTGAGACCTGACGAGTAGTCGTTGAACATGAAGAAGAACATCAGTGGCATGAGATACATCATCCACTGCATCATCTTCATCTGCTCGGCTTGCTGACCGACCATCTGGTCCTTCTGCTGCTGCATGGTGAACCAGGTGTAGAGGATGTTGGCACCGCAGAAGAGGATACAGGTCAGGGACAGGTGGTCGCCGATGAGCCAGATATTCGTACCCCATTCGACGATGGGGTCGTAGGTGCTCAGATCCTGCATCCACAGGAAACTCTGTCCGCGCAACTGGATGGCATTTGGCACGAAGTTGAACATTGCAATCCAGATCGGCAACTGGATCAGCATCGGCAGACAGCCTGAGAGCGGGCTGACGCCATACTCCGAGTAGAGCTGCATCATAGCCTGCTGCTTCTTCATCTGATCCTCCGGCTTGTCATACTGCTTCGTGGCCTCGTCGAGTTTCGGTTTGAGCACGCGCATCTTGGCAGAACTCATGTAGCTCTTCTTCACCATCGGGAAGGTGATGACCTTGAGCAGGAGTGTGATGAGGATGAGCACGACACCCATCGGGAAGAAGGTGCTCAGCCAGTCGAAGACATAGATGGTGAACCAGCGGTTGATGATACGGAAGAGCGGCCAGCCCAAATAGACAAGCTGCTGCATCTCCAGATCCTTGCCGAAGGCGCTCTCTTTCTCCACCTTCTGCAGGAGGCGGAAGTCGTTGGGGCCATAGTAGAACTCCAGTTCCGTGGCCTTCTTGCCCGTGGGGTCGAAGGCCGTCTTCAGGCGTGCCTGGTAGTTCTTCAGATAGTGCGACTCCTTCTTCAACGGGGTGCTCTTCAGTCGTGCGCCCGTCTGGAAGTTGTCCTTCGAAATCATCACTGCCGAGAAGAATTGGTTCTTGAAGGCCACCCAGTCGAGGGCGTCCTCCGTGGTCTCCTCTTTCTCCGAAGCCTCGCTCAGATGGTCTGTGCCACCGTCGGCCTTCTTGTAGGTCAGTGTGGCATAGCGGTTCTCAAAGGTGAAGCCGCGCTCCTGCTGTCGTGCGTTCTCCTCCCAGGAGATGCCTACCTCGTTGTAGTCGGGGGCGAAGAGGCCACCCAGACCGTTGGCGCGCAGGCTCACGCGGAGGATATAGTCCTTGCCCAGGACGTAGTCCAGCGTCAGCGTCTTGCCCGGTGCAGCCTCCGCCGTCATCGTCACCGTGGAGTCGGTGACGTTGCTGGGCGTGAAGTAAAGGTCCTCAGTCTCGATATTGAGTTCTTTGCCCGATAGCAAGTAGTTGAGCCGCTGGTCGTTGCCCTCGAAGAGGGTGACGTCCTTGGTATCTTTCGAACCGTCCTGCACCTTCAGGTTGTGGCCCACATAGTCCTTGATGACGGCCTTGGCCACCGTGCCACCCTTCGTGGAGAGCGTGAGGGCGAGCTTTCCGTTCTGGAGCACCACGTCCTGTGCCGTGCCCGAGAGCGACTTGTGGAAGAGGGCCGACGTATCGGCTTGGGCCTTCTCTTGCTGTTGCTGCTGCAGCGCCTCCTTCTTGGCCTGTTGTTGTTTGGCTTTGACCGCACGGAGAGAGTCTTCTACAAACTCCTTCCGCTGCTGCTCTAGCTGCTCCTCCGAGGGCTGTTGCCACCAAGCAAAGCCGAAGAGGATCAGCGCAATGAGCACAAAGCCGGTAATCGTATTTTTGTCCATTCGTTTATCTGATACTGTTTCTTTGTCTGATGAGAGGTGCTACTACGCCTTGTGGTTCTCGCCTGCCACGCGGACGAAGTCGAGGAAGAGGGGGTGTGGCTTCAGCACCGTACTCTGATACTCGGGGTGGAACTGCGTGCCGATGTACCATTTCAGCCCCGGTATCTCCACAATCTCGATAAGGTCGCTCTCGGGATTGCGTCCCACGCAGTTCATGCCGTTGCGCTCAAACTCCTTCTCGAAGTTGTTGTTGAACTCATAACGGTGGCGGTGGCGCTCCTGAATGTGCTCAGACTTATATATATTGAACACGCGCGAACCTTGTTTTAATACACACTCGTAGGCACCCAGACGCATCGTTCCACCCATGTTGGTGATGTTCTTTTGCTCCTCCATGATGTCGATGACGTTGTGGGGTGTCTTCTTGTCCATCTCGCGGCTGTTGGCGTCGGCGTAGCCCAGCACGTTGCGTGCAAACTCCACCACCATCATCTGCATACCGAGGCAGATACCGAAGGTCGGGATATCGTGGGTGCGGCTGTAGTGGGCAGCGATGACCTTGCCCTCGATGCCACGCTGGCCGAAGCCCGGGCAGACGACGATGCCGTCCTGTCCCTTGAGCATCTCGCCGACGTTCTCCTCGGTGATCTCCTCGGAGTTGATAAACGTCAGTACGGTCTTGCGGTCGTTGTATGTGCCAGCCTGAAGCAGCGCCTCGCGGATGCTCTTGTAGGCGTCCTGCAGGTCATATTTGCCGACGAGTCCGATGTGCACTTCCTCGGTAGCCTTGGCGCGGCGGTCGAGGAACGACTTCCATGGACCCAGGGCCGGACGCTCTCCGATAGGCTCATGACACTTGCGCAGGATGGCTTCGTCGAGCCCCTGGTTCTGCATGGCCACGGGCACCTCGTAGATGCTCGGCAGGTCCTCGCTCTGCACGACGCAGTCGAAATCGACGTTGCAGAAGTTGGCCACCTTCTTGCGAATGCCCTCGTCGAGGTGCTTCTCCGTGCGAAGGACGAGCACGTCGGGCTGGATACCGACGCTCTGGAGCTCCTTCACGCTGTGCTGCGTGGGCTTCGTCTTCAGCTCACCCGCTGCGTGCAGGTAGGGCACGTAGGTCAGGTGGACGTTGATGGCGCGGTCGCCCAGCTCCCATTTCATCTGGCGGATCGCCTCCATGAACGGCGCACTCTCGATGTCGCCGATCGTACCGCCAATCTCGGTGATGACGAAGTCGTAGTGATATTTTTGGCCAAGCTGCTTGATGTTGCGCTTGATTTCGTCCGTGATGTGCGGCACGACCTGTATGGTCTTGCCCAGATAGTCGCCGCGGCGCTCCTTGTCGATGACGCTCTTGTAGATGCGGCCCGTCGTCATGGAGTTGGCCTTGGTGGTCTGGATGCCGGTGAACCGCTCATAGTGTCCCAAGTCAAGGTCCGTTTCCATACCATCGACCGTCACATAGCACTCGCCATGCTCATAGGGGTTCAGCGTTCCCGGGTCGATATTGATGTAGGGATCGAACTTCTGAATGGTGATGTTATAGCCCCTTGCCTGGAGCAGCTTGCCGATAGATGAGGAGATAATCCCCTTGCCAAGCGATGAAACTACACCGCCGGTCACAAAGATGTATTTTGTCTCAGCCACTTTGTTGATAAATGTATATGTTATAACAAGGTGCAAATTTACAATAAATAACCGAAAGTGGCAAGTACTTACGGCTTTTATTTGTATCTTTGCGCCTAAATTAATAACGCTCGAACGAATGAGAACGATGATATGGATGGCGTTTAGCCTGCTTTGCCTGCCGACAATCGCCACGGCCCAGGCCAGATCGCACGCCTCAAGATCCGCAGTTTCAGCGGTTTCCGTAGAGAAGCCCCATGGCGATCTCTCGGATCCAGTTGACTCGCTCGCGCTCCTGCGCGACTCTATCTTTGGCGACGCGGCTCGTCGACCTGCCTACCATCCTTCCAAGGTTGCTCCGCTCTCCGCAGCACAACTTTTCCTGCCTCTGACCTTCTACAAGGGCAAGGTGCTCGACGCTTTCTCCCTCTCTGGTGGAGGCACGGGGGAGCAGGCCTTTGTCGATAGCACCCTGTTGGGCCTCTATGTGCGCCGGCCCGACTTGGTGCGCACCACTTCCGCTCGCCTCCGTGCCGACCGTTCCGACCTCGATCTCATCGAGGCGCCCATACAGACTGAGACGGAGATGGGCGACCATGCAGACCCCATGCCCGTGGAGCCCGACGTCGTGCCCGTCCAGCTGGTGGTCCATAAGCCCAACTTTTGGCATTACTCGGGCTACTACTCCCTGCGCTTCATGCAGAACTACGTCTCCGACAACTGGTATAAGGGAGGCGAGAGCAACTACTCCGCCCTGGGATCCGTCATCATGGAGGCCAACTACAACAACAAGCAGAAGGTGAAGTGGGAGAACAAGCTGGAGATGCGCTTCGGATTTCAGAGTTCCCGTTCCGACTCGCTCCATCGCTACAAGACCACGGAGGACCTAATCCGACTCACCTCCAAGTTGGGCCTGCAGGCTTCGAAACGTTGGTACTACACGCTCCAGCTGCTCACCTACACGCAGTTCACCCACAGTTACCGGTCCAACGATCCGACCCTCTACTCCGACTTCCTTGCCCCGCTCAATGTCAACCTCTCTTTGGGTATGGACTATAGTGTCGATTGGCAGCACCATCGCTTGAAGGGCAACATCCATTTCGCTCCGCTGGCCTACAACATGAAGTACACCCGTGTGCGCTCCCTCTCCTCCCGCCTCGGCATCGAGGACAACCGCAGGGTGCTCAACGACTTTGGTTCGGAGTTTACGGTCGATCTCTCGTGGACGCTGATGGAGGACCTGACCTGGCGCACGCGCCTCTATGGCTACACTACCTACGAGCGTGTGGAGTTGGAATGGGAAAACACGTTCGTCTTCCAGTTCAACCGCTTCGTCTCTGCGCAGATCTTCCTCTATCCCCGCTTCGACGATGGCGTGGCGCGCGATAGCCACCACGGCTACTTGCAGTTTAAGGAGTACGCCTCGATAGGCTTCAATTTCAGTTTTTAGATTTTGGACTGAGCCCCCTGTTTGGAGCATGGGCCTTGCCACCAGCGATCAAGCGAAGCTGGAGACAAGGCCCATGTCTCATATTAGCGGTAGTCCCCCTCCTTATCCGAGGATCTTTCCCCGGTTGATGATGCCCACGTAGGTCAGCAGGATTACGTTCATCATCAGGGCGTAGATGATGGCGGGGATGGCCATGCGCCCGTCGTTGAAGACAAAGGGGCTGGAGGCCACGGCGATGGCCTGGGCTGCGTTCTGCATGCCCACCTCGATAACGATGGTGCGCCGCTCCTGTGTACGCAGGCGGAAGACGTAGCAGAGCAGTCCCGCCCCTGTGGTGGCACATAGGAGGAACAGGGTGGTGGCCAGGCCCAGCGTGCCGAAGTTGTCGGCGATAGTGGTCTTGTGCTGCACGAAGAAGATGCCGGCCAGCAGCATCAGGGCCGGGAAGGCCAGTCGGGAGAGCACTCGCTCGATCTTTCGGGCCGTCTCTCGCCAGTAGTGGCGCACGCCAATGCCCAGAAGGATGGGCAGCAGCATCGTCACCACGTTTTGCATCAGCAGGTTGACCACGGGCAACTTCACCCCCATGGCCTCGCCCAGGTGGGCGGTGGTGGCCTGCATGATCAGCGGGACGGTGAAGAGGGTGATGAGGCTGCTGACGGCCGTGAGCGATACCGACAGGGCCACGTCGCCCTTGGCCAGCATCGAGAAGACATTGGACGAACTGCCTCCAGGACAGCAGGCGATGAGCATCAGGCCGATGGTGAAGAGCGGGCTCAGCGACAAGGCGCCTGCCACGCCCCAGGCGATGAGGGGCAGCAGGAGCAGTTGGCCGATCATGCCGGCCAGGACAGCTTTGTAGCGGAGCATGACTAAGCGGAAATCCTTGCCCTCCAGCGTCAGTCCGAGGTCAAACATCAGGATGGTGAGGATGGGCAATACGATAAACAGACTGTTCATAGTTTTGGTGTGATATAGGTTTGATTTAATTGATAACCAAGGTTGTGTGCGAACGCCGACAAACTGCTTCCGTGTCTGCCTTCTGTCCTGTTTGGAGAGAGGAAGATGGAAGCAGTCTGTCTGCGCAATAGGATGTCGGATTGGGAAAAGCCTGTCTGGGTCTTGGGTCTTTCGCCCGCGATCCCATGGGCGTCCCGTTCCAGTTTTTTTCTCTTATTCTACATGGAGGGCCTTGAGGATATCGGCCATCTTCTGCTTTGTCGTCACCTCTGTGGGTACGAGTGGCAGGCGGAGCACGTTCTCTATCATGCCCATGTCGTTGAGCAGGGCCTTCACGCCCGCAGGGTTGCCATCGACGAAGAGGAGCTTGTAGAGTTCGGTAAACTGATGGTGGATCTTGCGTGCCTCGCCATAGTTGCCCTCAAACTCCAGGCGGATCATGCGGGAGAACTGGCGGGGCAGGGCGTTGCCGATGACCGAGATCACACCGACGGCTCCGCTGGCTATCATCGGAAACGTCAGCGCGTCGTCGCCGCTGATCACCTCGAAGCCCTCAGGCTTGTTCTTGATGATCTCGTCGACTTGCTCCAGACTGCCCGAGGCTTCCTTGATGCCCACGATGTTGGGGAAGTCCTTGGCGATGCGGCACGTCGTGGCCGCCTTCATGTTCACTCCCGTGCGCCCCGGCACGTTGTAGAGCACCAAGGGCAGCGGACTGGCCTCGGCGATGGCCTTGAAGTGCTGGTACAAGCCCTCCTGCGACGGCTTGTTGTAGTAAGGACAGATGCTTAGGATGCCGTCGATACCCTCCCAGTCGCTGGACTTCATCTCCTCGATGACGGCCCGCGTGTTGTTGCCGCCACAGTATTTGAGCAGGGGCACGCGGCCCTTCACCACGCTCTTGACGACCCGGGTGATCTCGTCTTTCTCGCTCCGCGTCAGGCAGGGCGTCTCGCCCGTTGTGGCCAGGATGCACAGGAAGTCGGCACCATTGTCCAGTTGATAGTTGACGAGTCGCTCCAAAGCCTCGAAATCGATGCTCATGTCGCTCTTGAAAGGAGTGATCAGCGCAACTCCCAATCCTCTGAAAATATTACTCATATTGTTGTCTGTTCTTGTGTCTCCTCCCCGCTTTCTGGTGAGAGGAACTGGGTAAAAGATGCTATGTTTTGACTTTGATGGCGCAAAAATAAGCCTTTTTTCTCAAACTGGCAACCAAAGTGTTCATTTATTTAGCCAAAACACCATTTTCCTGCGGTTCCAGTCCGTCATACTCCACATCCCACAGAAATAGCGCGTGGGCTGGCATGCTCTCGCCCGCGTCGCTCCTGGTGCCCTTTGCGAGCACCTCCTCCAGCCTTTGCAGCGAGAGGCGTCCGCGACCCACCTCCACCATGGTGCCCACCACGGCGCGCACCATGTTGCGCAGGAAGCGGTTGGCGGAGATGGTGAAGCACCAGGCCTCGCCGTCCAGATGGTCCCAGCGGGCCTCGTAGAGGTCGCAGACGGTCGTTTTCACGTCGCTTCCCGCCTTGCAGAAACATTGGAAGTCGCGTGTGCCGACAAGCATCTGTGCTGCCGCGTTCATCTGGTCGAAGTCGAGGGCGTAGTGGATCTCGTGGGAGTAGGCCCTGCGAAAGGGGTCTTTCCGCGTGTGTATGTAGTAGTGGTAGGTGCGCCTTTTGGCCGAGAAGCGCGCGTGGAGATCCGAGGGCACGGGTAGGATCTGGCTCACGGAGATGTCGCGGGGCAACATCTTGTTGAGGCGGTAGGCCAGCTGGTGGCAGTCGAGGGGAAGCTCCAGCGGCTCCTGCAGGTCGAAATGGGCCACCATCAGCCGGGCGTTGACCCCAGCGTCAGTCCGTCCCGCCCCCGTCACGTCGATGGGGGTGTGCAGCAGGGTCGAGAGCGCCTTCTCCAGCGCCTCCTCCACGGTGATGCCGTTGGGCTGTATCTGCCAACCGTGGTAGGCACGCCCGTCAAACGATAGGTAAATGAAATATCTATACATAAATCTAATAATGCAAATCGACGACAATACACTAAAAAGGCTCGATGGTACAATGGCGGGCAATGTTCTTAGCCCCTCCTTTTAATCCTCTTAATCCTCCTTGATTTTCCAATCGCTGATCGTGCGCTGATTACTGTCAAAACTGATGCCCACTTTTACCAGCCGCTTACCTTCAGCATGATAAGGCAGCATGTAGCCCTTTTCGTCTATTTGTGCCAAAGCCTCCTCGGCACTCTTGTCAACCTTCAGTTCGAAGACGTATATCGTGTCCGGCATGTGCATCACGGCATCAGCTCTGCCGATGGCGCTCTTCACCTCCGTGCGGATATAGATGTTGAGGAAACTAAA
>ULUE01048446.1_pt1 | contig 12421 bp, 19 predicted proteins | sample 1958211 | NCBI WGS metagenome assembly ULUE01 (sample SAMEA4835752, study PRJEB28245) | human gut metagenome | biome: gut microbiome; material: fecal sample | place: Denmark | collected 2008 | reverse complement strand
TATTATAATAGGAGGATTATAAAATGTTCAAATTCAATAACTGTATGGATATATTTTCCTTTTCCGATACAAAAATGAGTCTTAAGGAAATATCCGAAAAGACGAGTTATTATTTGTGGAATATCGCAACTTCAATTTTCAAATATGATAACTTGCCCGAAACAATGCCGCGAATCATGATTGAGAAGTACATCATGTTCAATGGGGTATGCGCTGTCACTGATAAACCGGATGGAAAACTTCGAATATTTTTTGGTGCTTTAGGAGGGATTCCTAACGAGTATTATCTTCCTACCGAATTTATAATTTCCAATCCGTATTTGAAATATTCTGCCAATTTAAAAATAGATGAAGATTGCGTCTTATTTTACAACGATAAATATTTAAAAGGCTGTCGCAATTTAATTGAATCTTATACCAAACAGATTTCCAACAATCTTTATACATTATATAAAAATGACATATATAACCGAATACGATTCATTTTGACCGCGCAAGACACCTCTTCAAAAAACAGTGCCGAGTTATTTTTAAAGAGGCTCAACGAAGGCGACGATGAAGTCGTTAAAGATACACTGTATAATAGCTTTAATAAAATCGATGTTAGCGACGACACATACATTATAAGAGGCATTGAATATCATCAATATTTAATGACAAACTTTTTAAACACATTCGGCATAAAATCTAATTATAATATGAAACGTGAGAGACTTCAAAAAGAAGAGATTGATTTAATGAGCGGAATCGAGCATGTATTCGTAGACGATTTATATAAAAGTCGTTTAGAATGTGTAGAGCGTATAAATTCAAAATACAATACAGAAATAGAGGTAATATATGAAAATGACTCTATCACTGATTGACTATTTTCCCGACGGCATATTTTCACTAATGGTCGATAAACAAAAGTTATTGTTTTTGACATCGGATTTAGCCAAAATCTTAGATGATGATTATCTCTATATATATTCCGGTGACAAATATGTTTCTCCTAATATCGAAAAATTTTTATCTATGGAGGGCGGAGAGGATAGAATCATCAATTTAATTTTAAATCGGTTTTATGTAAAATGGAATCGCCTCTATGAATCTTATCAATACGATTTAAAAATAGATTCAAACTATAGTAAAACCATTACAATTAAACATGATGAAAATTCAGAACGATCTGTAACATCTGACAACAATTTAAAACGCACAGGAGCGATAACTATTGAAGATGAAAACAATTTGTCAGACGAGAGGAGTTACAGAGGGTTTAACTCTGCACAAAACAACCCTGTAGATTCTAATATAAGAAATAATACAAACAATCAGACAACCAATTATGATAATTTAACTGATAGCACCGTATATAGCGGCAAAGAAACAGATGATACTGGATATACAAGAGAAGTTACGGAATCGGGTCTAAATGGAAATACGACATATTCCCGCCTTGTAGACGAGTATCGCAAAACAATTGATTATGATTTTTTCCAAAAAATATATGACGATTTAGATTCTATTTTAATAATTTCATGTTTTTAGGAGGTATTTATGAATATTAACGGCGGGTTTCAGATTTATGATTTTGATGGTGCTGAATTTACAGCAACAGCACCTTCCGAGGCGATTTACCAAGACTTATATAATTTAATCAATGAAACTGACAAACCAATTATTCTAAAGAATTTTACCATGGCGGGACAGCAAATAAAAGCTATTGTAGCACCTTTCGCAATACTTTCTACGTCTGTTTTCTTTGTATTCGTGAATGCGGTTGCTGCAATGTATAAAATGACAATTTCTAACACTGGAGTTATAACAATTTCCAGTGCAGGTCAAGCAGGAGGTAATTAAAAATGAACATCAATCAAATTTATGAAATTGTAAATGAAATCAATCAGCAGACAATGGGAGAAAAAGCGGTAGCACAGGTTGACTCATCCAATGTAGTTGACGTTGGAAGCGAAAATCTATCTTCTATCGGAGCCGACAAATACGTAGGAAAGCTCATTGACGCTATCGGACGGCGGGTATTTGTAAATCGAGCATATCAAGGAAACACCCCTTCGGTTTTGATGACATCTACGGAGTGGGGAAGTGTAACACAAAAAATTTCCAGTGAAATCCCTACCGTATCGGTGAATGAGACATACACGCTTAAAAATGGACAGAGCTACGACCCTAATGTTGTAAATCTTCCTAGTGTAAATAGCAAATATTTTGATAAGTACGTAACTTTTGAAATTGATCGAACCATCGCCGAAAGGCAAGTTAGAAGCGCTTTCAATAGCCCCGAGCAGCTTAATAGCTTTGTATCTATGCTTTTCAATGAAATCGAAAAAGGTATGACGGTAAGCCTTGATAATCTTATTATGTCCACTATTTCTTCTGCTATTGGAGATACTCTTTATACTGCTTATGATGGAGGAGCAAGAACCAGCGCAAGTCACCCAAATGCCGTAAATCTTCTCTACTTATATAATCAGCAAACCGGCGAATCTCTCACAGCGGCAAAAGCTATCACAACCCCGGAATTTATCCGATTTGCTTCATATATTATCGGAATGTATCCAATTCGTATGCGTAAAATGAGCACGCTCTTTAACAATAACGGAAAAGAAAGATTTACTCCAACGGACGAATTGCATTTTATTATGCTGTCAGAATTTGCACGGTCCGCGGGGGCCTATCTGCAAAGCGACACCTTCCATGACGAGTATACAGCAATCAAAGGATACGAAGAAGTGCCCTATTGGCAAGGAAGCGGAGTTGATTATGCCTTTTCTTCTACTTCTTCTATCAATCTAATCACAGGAAGTGGAAATACAGTGTCAGCTTCCGGAATTTTGGCAGTAATGTTTGACCGATGGAGCCTTGGCGTTGTCAATCTCGAACGATGGACTAATTCTCATTTCAATCCTAAAGCGGATTTTGTGAACTATTTTTACAAATTCAAAGCAGGATATTTTAACGATCCTGATGAAAACTTTGTTGTATTCTTTGTGGAGTAAATTATGTCATTAGATAAGCCTATTATAAATCTAACGATTGATGGGGACATTGTGGGAAACAATGTCCCCCGCGCTGGGGGTTATAGACTCTATAAAGTAAACAAATCAAGCATTACAAAATTAGTATCCCCTAACTTAACCAACGAATTTAATACACCTAATGTTATACACGCAAGCAATAATAATCCTGATAATGTCGTTTTGGCTCTTCTTATACCTTATATTTATATTGATAATGTTGATGTGACAAGCCAAGTTACGGATATTAAATTAGGAGCGGATTCTTTTATCATTACAATTCCGACAGCATTATTTACGCCTAATACTCCCCATCAGGTGCAGGTAAAATATGGATACGAAACGCCGGAATTTGCCGAAAGTGACTTATCTTCTCCGCTAACGGTCACAATTTCAATTTCTGAAACGCCGACACTATCTGCAAGTGGATTGATTTTAAGCTGGAATGCAATCACTGATGCCACGTATAATATTTATCGTAAGCAAAATAATGCCTATTCTTTAATCGAAGAAGAATATTCGGATACAGAATACAATCCTTTTACTAAAATCAAAAAAAATGTCGGAACCTATACTTTCTCGGTAACAGCCACACAAACTGGAAAGCGGGAAAGTGAAAAATCGAATGACGCTTCTATTACGATAAGTAAAAGAAAAACTCCAACGATTTCCATATATAACAATAATCCCCTTTCTATTGAGGTATACAACGTTTGGACAAATGGAAGTAGCAAAAGCGACATTTCCTTACTAATCAATAACGCTAAAGTTGCCGATTCTGATTATACAATAAGACAAGTTGCAACCCCACGTGCCTTTTATTTGGAAAGTATTGCAGAGAAATATTTTACGCAGGATGTAAACACGATAAAAATTCGTTATAAAGGTAACGGCTCTACAATATTAGATAGTGATTATTCAAATACATTGTCTTATGAAATTCCGAATTACAAGTCTCTTACCATCGATGAAAATTGCTATATTGAAGCCGATATGAGGGTAACTATTTATGGGGAGGGGACATCCGATATTATTCTCACCCCTAAAAATTTGCCATCGTATAAAGGTGATTCCTTTTTGGATGTTGACGGTATTGTTATTGACAAATATCCAATGCCGCAAACGAGCTCTATAAGAATCACCTATGAAAAAGATGGAGAAGAAATCGTAGAGACAGGCGTTGCCGGCGACACTATGTTTAACCTGATTCTTCTTGACGGGGAATATATTTTGAAAAGGTGTGACTCTGTATGAATGAATATGAATTGCTCGATACAAAATCTTCAATCAATTTTAACTTGAATGATTATGATATAGAAGATGCAACATATTTTGTCGTCACGGCCATCAGTGACGCGGAAGGCGAGAGCGATTATAGTAATGAAGTTTTTTCTATTCCGCCGTATAATGTGTCGATAGGGGGTAATAATGAGAAATATTGGAAAGAAGCAACGTCTGCTATTATTACTACATCAGGCGATACTGCTATTTTATATCTTTCGAGTGGAGTTGGTGTAACAAAAAATCCCATTTCATGGACTATAAATCCAGATACTTTTCAAGGAATTTCCAGAAAAGACGGATCGATATATATTCCAAAAGGCGAACAAACTTCCGTAAATATATCTGTAGATACGATGTTTATCGATGTCAACGTCGGAGACAATGACGATTTAAATATAACTCTGTATAATATGATATGCGAAAAAAATCGTGTGGATAAAACGGATTATCTATCGGAAGTCGCCCAGTTGTATGGATATTTTAGGGATGAAGTAGACGTTCTAAATCCTGTTATCATCATCGAATCTGGATTTATAAGCGCGAATTACTGTTACATTAATAAATTTGGAAGATATTATTTCATTACGAATGTTCGAATGATTACCACTACACTATGTGAATTATATTTGCACGTCGATGTTTTGAATACCTATAAAACAGGTATACGCTCTTTACAAGGAGTAGTAGAAAGACAGGAATATAGATTTAATTCAATGCTGATAGATGATAATTATCCGGTAGATGCTAATATGGGGAGTGTTCGTACACTGGAAATTGGTCCAAATATTATGCCCGATGAAAGCGAAAATACCAGATTTTATATCGTTCAAATATTCGGGGGGAACGATTCATAATGTATAATCCTTCTAATAATATATCTTCTTATATTACCGGGATATCGGGACTTGCAAGGTTGACGCAATTTCTCACAGACCCTTCAATCCTTGATACGATAGCGCAATTATTTACAGATGTTTCCGATTACGTGATTTCCATTCGAGAATACCCCGGCAGTGCCGAAAGCTGGGGGATCGAAACAAGCGGTATGAAATCCCCTAAAATCGGCGGCGTTGATTTGAATTTTAATATGCTTTTTATTGGAAGTCCTACAACGCCAAAAATTGAAAGCGAATGGTCCTGGATTCCATCAGTGTATGATGACTTCAGAGATTATGAGCCCTATACCAATATACAAGTACTATTGCCTCTTTATGGATGTGTTAAACTTACCTCTAAATCCGTGATGAATCGCTATTTCAAATTTAGACTTGATTTGGATATTTACACGGGAAAAGGGCAATATACATTGTATTCTGCAACAACGATTGAAGGCGATAATTTATATACTATAGGCATATATCCGATTTCTTGTTGCAACGATATTCCGATATCAAATTCAAACGCCGTTGAAATGGTACGCAATCAAATACAATCCGTTTTAGGTAATGCTGCTGGAAATGCTATTGCAACTTCTGCGGCGTCGGCGATATCTCCACAACTTGCTGTTGGAATAGGACTTTTAAATGCTGCAAAATCAGCGATTGCTAATAATTATTCAGAAATCAATACACAATCGATTTCAAAATCAATAGAGATTTTTGAAGGATTTGTAAAAAAAGTTACACTTCAAATTTCCTCTATTATGTCATATGAAATGGACGACTATTCACATATCGTCGGGAAGCTTTGCGGAGAAATATTGCATTTGTCCCAGCTTTCCGGATTCACCATTGTTTCATCTGTTCACGTTGAAGGGATCTCGATGGCGCTATCCTCCGAATTAGATGAAATTGAAAATCTTTTAAAAGAAGGCGTTATTTTGTAACGCCTTCTTTTATATAGTTGTAAAAAATATCCCCTATGGTATTGTCTTGAAAATATATATTCCCCTCTGAAATCACTTCTTGTATAATTTTTTCTATTTTTGTTTTCGGATGCTTGAAATCCATCCGATAATTAGGCTTAATACAAGGCTCTTTAGTATATATCAAGTCATTTTCATTTTCCTTTAACGGCGTAGTCTTGCGGTGAATAAATATGAAAAGACTTTCTTTATATATCAATTCACATTGCATAAGTAAGTTGCGATGAAGGATGAAAAAAATAAATATAATGTCCGACCGGTCATATTCTGCTGGAAGATGATTGTATAATCCAATTTCCCACTCGCCATGTGTAATCATTTTTAGTTTAGGATTATTAAAAGCAAATAAATAAGCATTTTCATTTTCCTTTAAATTGTCCGCATACTGCACTGCAACTGTCAATCTACTATCTTTATATGTATAAATATCAATGTCGCCTTCTTGCATTTTTGAAATTCTGTACAATCCCATTTCATCAAAATATGGAGAATACATATTTACAGAATTGCCCAACATGTAAATTTTTACTTTATGATGGTCACGAGCAATTGTGGATATCAAATTCATGAACATTACAAATTCATTTCTCAAGGTATCACGACTTATAAATTCATCAAATATTATAGTTGAAATTTTAGGATATGATAAGGATTTTACGTGTTCCATTCCGCTAATAGAAAAAGCATAAGCAAATGGCTCTTCTTCTATGCCTTCTTCTTTTACCATATACCAAGCTCTTGATTTATATTTGACGTCAATCGCGTTAAACATATCCAAAAATACTCCGTTGTTTAACATACCATTGAAAAGCTGGTCCCCTTTATATCCTTTGATATCATCGTCCCATCTCCTAATATATGCAATTTGTCCGCCAGATTCTTTATATATCTCAAGCCCATATTTCAAAGCACCGTATGTCTTTCCATTTGAACGTTGCCCAAAAATGATATTATATGTAGCGTTGTATTTGTTAATCTTCTCCGGATTCCAGTATTTTCCTTTTTTCATATATTTCCATTAGCATCGTTGCAAATTCGCTACCAATCGATAAATTATATTCCCTCTCGCTCAAATTGATAGCGCTAAGCTCTTCCGCTTCTTGCTCCTTTCCTAAATAATCTTTGAATTTGATATGAAAAGCTTCATCTATATAAGTAGCAGTTTGAAGGTTTGATTCAGATTTAGGTATTTTTAACCCCTCTTTAAAGAAATCAAATCCTTTTTTTGAAATATATTTATTGCCCATCTCTGATACTCCCGATATTGTTGCTTTGCATTTATACCCGCATTTAAAATGATTATCTTCCCACCCTTTCATGTATCTTTTTGCCCCTAATGTTTTGAAAAAAAACGGTCTATGTCTCCTCTTTCGTTAAGGTCAAAACTAAATTGTCCTATATCGATGTCGCCGTTTTCTATATGAAAATATTTCGCAATATCTTTTACATGCTGACTAACTTTTTTATTATATTTCTCTACCTGTTTGACATGTTCATCGCTATATTCAAAATAAATAGAATCCGTATCACTATAGCAATAATCGTCCTTCATATTTAAAATCATATTCCATAAATTTCTCCTTGCATACGCACAACAAAACACCCCCCATAAATAAAAATTACGTCTTTTAAAATTATTATTGTAAATATTCAACTCTTCTTCAAAATCCTTTTCAATTGCATGCCATCCATCGTTATATGTATACATAGTATGTATGGGATTTGTTACCATCATTCCATATATGCTATTGTACATCCCTTTTAATAGCTGATATTCAAATTTCAATGATTCATCTTGCTTCATCCTTTTCTTTAATTCGTTCTTTTCATTATACATTTGAAATATCATTTTTATATACTCAATAGGCAAGTAATTGCTTTTGTAGCAATAACATTTCCCATATACTATATGCTCCCATGTATACGTTTTTCTTATTATATCAAAATCAACATTAGTTAAAGCTATCATAAGATAATCGGCAGACATTATTCTCCCATTATTTGTCTTGCACCCTCTAACGGCCAAACATCTTGATTTGCTTATATAATTTTCATAATCTATCGAAGATTCAATTCCATAAATTTCAATAATTCCAACCCATAAAATATTTTTTTTGTTTAAACATTCTTCGATCTTGCAACAGATTCCTTTTGACATCGGATATTTTTCTGATATCAAAGCATATGGGTAAGATGAATTGATATCGCAACAGCATACATTAGGAATTATTTCACACACTTTATAAATATTCGCATGAGTAAAACCGCCAGCAAATGCGTTATTTACTAATTTGTATTCATCAGGTCGCAAAATCAGAAGCGACATGAGCGCCTTATAATATGAATAATTTTTTTGTGTCTCTTCAACAATCTTTTTTCGAATAAATCCTGTTTTGGTCGTCGGTAATTTCCACATGTCGCCTAAGCTTTTTATATATTCGTATATTACCAAATTGTCATTTTCAAGATATTTTAGCTCTTTAGACGATAACGGAGTCTTACTGCCACGTACTTTTTTATAATCTAAATCGCCGGTCTTTTTTGTCACATCCAATCCGTATTCAATAGCTAAATCCTTTAGTGATTTCCCCGATAATTGATAAGAGCACCTGAAAATTATATTTCCGGCAACGGCTTCTATTACGTCCCTCGACTTTCGTGAAAGAATACGATTCCATTCAAATCTTTTCGCTATAAATTGAAATTCATATGATAAATTGTGTACCCATATAATATGATCGGCGTCATCATTAAATAATTCTTTTATAAAGATAGAAAATTCTTCCCATGTCCGGCCGTAATAGCAAACACCATCAATTGAAAATCCCCATATGTACATGATGCCATATTTTGATCCTCCTATTTCAAGGTTGCTGACCTCTATATCAAATGTATAAATGATATCATCAACGATTCTTTTTCCAATTTTTCTTATTTTCTTTTCACGTTGAATGTATTCGGAAAAATGCTTCATGATTTACTCCATTCTTTTAAAAATTCTGTAAAAGGCTCCGGCTCATTAAGTGAAATAAATTCGTCAAGTTCTTCTGATAATTCTTCAATACTATATTTATCCATATTTTCCTGAATAAATTTGTGAACCTTTGGAGAATCTAATTCGGTAAAACCTATACCGCGATATTCCTTTAATTTTGAATATACACTCCAAAAATTTCCATATTGACGGTACTCGCTCTTAGGAAGCCCTACCCTTTCCGCCCATTCCTTACGTATGCTTTTCCATCCTTTTAAACTGGATGACTTACTATTAAGGAATTGTATTTGCCTTTTTAGATATTTACGTGCTTCATTTAGGTTTAATTTTCTTGCGTTTTCAAGGCCTCCCTCTTCAATAAACGTCATATATGATGGAGATGGGTCCGACTTCAAATTCCTGGCCCTGTCACGTATCGTTTTATTGTTTTTTGCTATTACTGACCGCAACTCCTTTAAACTCATAGTATTATACTTGAGATATTCCGTTGAAATCTTTGCCATCTCCACCGCTCCTTATTATTTAAATAAATCTACTGATACAAAATCAGTGCCCTTTTGTGTTTTAACTTTCTTCAAGATCACTTTAAAAGGCTCATTTTTCAGCAGGTCATTAGTCTCTTCCGCGCCGAACTCGTTGAACCATTCCGTTATAATCTTTGTTAGGCTTTTACCGCCTAAATAATATTTTTCGGGGTACTCTTTAGATGAAATAACACCAACATCTTTCCCATCAATTGTAATCAAGTCCACTTGGTCTATGGAAAGAACACCTCCGTTTTTCATGATTTCTTCCGTAGTGATTTTACTACGTCCGGCCATGATTTCACTGCTGGAAATCGCGCCAATAAATACTTCTTTAAGTGTCATAATTGATCCTCCTGAATATAAATAATTCGATTTTCTTCGTCTACGATTATTTCTTTGTCTAAGTATTTGCTTAATCTGTCATAAATAGGATTTAAGAATCCGCCGCGCATTATATCTAGATACCCAAAATATACCACGTTGTCGTGGATTCTGATTTCCCATCGCCGGAAACATCGGTCAAAAAATCCTAATCTATAAATGAAGTCACTTAGTGTCTGCATAGTCCACCAATAACTTTATGTAGATTTTTTCTTCTTTACTGAAATTGTCGCCCAGCACTTCCATCAACTTGGATTCGTCAATATGTACTGGAATAGCTTCCGTCTTAATACTGTCCGTTTCTTTTACGTCTCGTCTTTGCTTGCTCGTGCAAAGCTTATAATGCTTTTCTACTGTTCCATTTTCATAAATGTGATTGCAGATAAGTCTCATAGTGAAATCTCCTTTACATTTTAAGTTTAATTTTTATTTTTGTTGAATATACTCTCTCGGCGAATCTCTCGAATGCATAATATCCCTCCCTACTCACTTTTAAATCACTGTATTATTCGCTATTATATATTGATTCTTTAGAGGGGATCGTGTAAAAAGATATGCTACATGATGATCTGGATATTTCAATACAGCGATAGAAATTTTTATTCCCATCTCTTCTTCAATTTTGTGCCATGTGGCTAACGTGTCTAAACGCCCTTTGTAAGTTTTTGCGTTTATTAAGTGGCTTCCTCCATTATCGTCTCTAACAATAAATTCAATTCCATATTCTTCATTTGCTTTGAATAAATTGGAAAAACTGAAATATAATTCATAATTTTTCATGTATAGTCCTCCCGGTATACCAAATGTGTGACTTCTTTTCCTGATTCCAGATATTTAAAATAAGACCTATATTCATGCCTTGTTTCATCATAATAAAGTCCTTTAATATATCCGTCACGCAACCTAAAATCATTTATAATGTCAACCAGTGTGTGATATACATCTTTGAACATGTAATCCTGTCTGTATGCGCCATCAATTAAAGCTTTGTACTCGTCTACTATTATTATATGCTCTTTTTTAGGGTCTACCCATCTTATAAATTTAAATGAATCGTATGGTATGGTTACTTTCATGTTTTATTCCTCCTCATTCTAAATATTATGTAAACCAAAATCTTCTCATGTGAAATACTTAATCCACTTATACCACATTTCTCGGTAAACTTAATCCGTAAAAGCTCCTCTCCTCTCTTTTTCTTAATTATACCATGCTTTCGGTAATATGTCAATGGTTTTGAAAAAAATAATTTTTTTAAAAAAATACTTGACAAATCCCAAATTTTATGGTAAAATAGAATCAGAAAAAAGGTTAGCGGATAACTTTAAGCCGCGAAAGGATTTGATATGAAATACATCAATAGCACGGAAACGATCAGACTTCAACATTTGATTGTTAGCGGGGAAATCTCAGACGAAACAATTATTGATCTTTTTGACAAAAACGGAAAACAAGTAACCAGAGGAAAATGGTATGACGACAATATACTGAATTACTCTAGATCATTCGGAAAAGCCTATAAAGCAGGTACCGGACTTACTATTAAATTTGTGATATATTAAAACAAACAGCCGAGCGGGGCGGCTAAACCCCGCAGAAAGGAAATAAAAATGAAGCTCAATGAAACAAACTCAAAATTTGCAGTAATCCGGACGGCATTTCACGGAGGCGGTACAATTGCTTTTACTAATAGCATTGATTATGCTTTTAGAATCGCAAAGCGTAATACAAGTACAGATTGTACTTGCGGGTGCTGTGATATCGTTCCTGTTACTCGTGAGGCGGCTCGCGAATTAGATGACTATTATTATACTCATTTTAGAGATAGTTATGATCTATTTAATGATGAAGAAATGACACTATATAAAGATTATCCTACATACAAAGCCAATGGAGAGCATTATTCACAGCTTTGCAGATAAAAAAATACCTCAAGCCGAGCGGGGCGGCTAAACCCCGCAGAATAGAGACATCAAATGAAAGTGAGGGTTTTATATGGAAGATTTAAAAATTTATACCGTCAAAAGCAATGAAACAACAGTTATGTTTTGTAATGCCTATAACTTTTTTATTACTTTAACGCCTGATTGTACAAAACAAGGAGAATTTTATGGTGATGACTTGTATTTTAGGTTTCTTCAAATAGCAGAAAGTTTAAATGTCAGGGTTGAATCTCTTTTAATCGAACGTAATAATATTGGTTACAATACTATTGATTTATTAGCCGTTCGTTACGGAGATGTTTATGAATTGCATAATATAACTAATAAAGATTGATTGTAACTTCTTTAGCCTTCTTTATAGAAGGCTTTTTTCTTTATGGGATTTTCTGGGGGGAAAAATGAGCCTC